>Ga0209491_10000018_pt1 | contig 250212 bp, 206 predicted proteins | sample BON02_FD_187213 | JGI IMG/M metagenome (GOLD analysis project Ga0209491, IMG submission 187213) | Freshwater microbial communities from Lake Bonney liftoff mats and glacier meltwater in Antarctica - BON-02 (SPAdes) (version 2) | ecosystem: Environmental > Aquatic > Freshwater > Ice > Glacier... | reverse complement strand
CAACGCAGCAGCGATGCTTTGAGACCCCGTGCGGCATTACACGAATGTAGTGCCATACACGCCAAAAATATCCCCTACGCTGTTGATTCCATTGGGATTTGTAGTGCCTGATGACAAAGATGGGCTAGCACCACCCCACCAATGTTCGGGACGGCCACGTTGGCATTACTGGTCCCGCTGGAGACGTTGCTGTCGTGACCGATACCAGCCGACACGTATCCGTTGAGCGAGGACCGCGCATCGGCCTCAGCCACATCGATGGCACGCAGGAACTGTTCGATCGTCATGGCGGCCGCTTCAGGCGCGCCCTGGGCCTTTGCCTGCTCCAGCAATGTTCGGGCGGACTTGCTGTCCCCGACAGCGAACATCGCCCGGCCGAGCTCAGCGCGCGCGCGGGTGTTTGTCGGCTGCACGATGGTGACCCGCTCGAGCGCCATGACGGCGCGCGCATGTTCGCCGCTCATATTGGCAGCGATGCCCAAGACAGTGTCGAAATCGGGGTCGCCGGCACGATTCACCTCATACGGCTCAAGCATCTCATAGGCCTGTCTCGCCTGGCCCGATTCGGTCATTGCGAGCGCCTTGCGCACCAGATCGTCGACCTCCGCATGGACCGGCACGTTGGCCATGGCAGCTACCAACAGGGCAAGGCAAAGGCGTTTCAGGGCGTATTTCGGTCGCATGGACATGGACCCGCTGAATTTTTTTACTATTTGTTATACCACTCGATTCCACGTGCTTGCAACCCGACACACGCCGGGCGTTGTACTCGCGAGACATCGGTTTGACAAGGGTCGAAAACGGTCTGTTCGAAGCTCGACAACGATGGCGCGCCAACGGCGGCGCGCGCGTCGCGGACGTGGCCGTTTTCGCCGGCGTTGCATGTGCTGGAGGCACTTGCGAGCAGCCGAGAGATCAGGCGGCCCTCATAACGGTGGCACAATCAACCGGTCAACAGGCCCTTCCCAAGCCACAGTCGCATCCGCCATCCGGTCAAGCCGTGCCGCGGAAGGTTAGTCAACAGATAAGACCGACATATGTTTCCCCAAGGGAAACGGAGTTAAGCGAACCATGAGTCAAAACACATCCGGCGCGGCTTCCCCGCCCTCGATCTACAACGCCTATCAGTCCAATACGCATCTCTTCGGTGGTAACGCTCCGTATGTGGAAGAGATGTACGAGAACTACCTGGCCAATCCGGGCAGCGTTCCCGAGTCGTGGCGCGAGTACTTCGACGCGTTGCAGCATGTGCCTGCGGCGGATGGCAGCAATGCCAAGGACGTGGCGCATCAACCGGTTGTCGACGCATTTGCCGAACGCGCCAAGCGCGGGGGCACCAAGGTGGTTTACGGTAGCCGTGACCAGGAGATGGGTCGCAAACGCGTCGCCGTCCAGCAACTGATCGCGGCTTACCGCAACGTGGGTGCCCGCTGGGCCGACCTGGATCCGCTCAAACGGCGTGAACGCGACAACATTCCTGAATTGGAGCTGTCGTTCTACGAATTCTCCAACGCCGACCAGGAGATCGTATTCAACATCAGCAATACGTTCTTCGGCAAGGAGACCATGAGCCTGCGCGATCTGCGCAATGCACTGTTCGAAACCTACTGCGGCAGCATTGGCGCCGAAACCATGTTCCTGACCGATCAGACGCAAAAGCGCTGGTGGCAGCAAAAGCTCGAGTCGATCCGTTCCAAACCCAACTTCGACGCCGCCAAGAAGCGCCATATCCTCGACCGATTGAGCGCCGCTGAAGGCCTGGAACGTTTCCTGCATACAAAATACGTCGGCCAGAAGCGGTTCTCCCTCGAGGGCGGCGAGAGCTTCATCAACGCCATGGACGAACTGATTCAGCGTGGCGGCTCAGTGGGCATTCAGGAGATCGTCATCGGCATGGCACACCGCGGCCGCCTGAATGTGCTGGTCAATTCCCTGGGCAAGCTGCCGGCGATGCTGTTCGCCGAGTTCGACCACACGGCGCCTGAGGATCTGACAAGCGGCGACGTCAAATACCACCAGGGATTCAGTTCGGATGTCTCGACACCCGGCGGCCCGGTGCACCTGACCCTGGCTTTCAATCCGTCCCACCTCGAGATTGTCAATCCGGTGGTCGAAGGTTCGGTGCGCGCGCGTATGGACCGCCGCAACGATCCACTGGGCAAACAGGTTCTGCCGGTTCTGGTGCACGGCGATGCCGCGTTTGCCGGCCAGGGCGTGGTCATGGAAACACTGGCGCTGGCGCAAACCCGGGGTTATTCGACCGGGGGCACGGTGCACATCGTGATCAACAACCAGATCGGTTTCACGACCAGCGATCCCCGTGACAGCCGCTCGACCCTGTATTGCTCGGACGTCGTCAAGATGATCGACGCGCCGGTTCTGCACGTCAATGGTGACGATCCCGAGGCGGTAGTACTGGCAACGCAAATGGCGCTGGATTTCCGCATGGAGTTCAGCAAGGACGTGGTCGTAGACATCATATGCTTCCGCAAGCTTGGCCACAACGAGCAGGACACGCCTGCACTGACCCAGCCGCTGATGTACCGCAAGATTGCGCAACATCCCGGCACACGCAAGCTTTACGCGGACAAACTGGCCGCACAGGGGTTCGACGCCAATCTCGGTGACGAGATGGTCAAGGCAACGCGGGCGGCACTGGAAGCGGGCAAGAACACGTTCGATCCGGTACTGACCAACTTCAAGAGCAAATATGCGGTCGACTGGATGCCGTATCTGAACAGGAAGTGGACCGATGCCGGCGACACGGCGATTCCGCTGGGGGAGTGGAGCCGTCTGGCCGAACGGCTCACGACGATTCCAGAAACCGTTGCCCCGCACAATCTTGTGAAGAAAGTTTATGCTGATCGCGCGGCGATGGGGCGTGGCGAAATTCCGGTCGACTGGGGCATGGGCGAGCATATGGCGTTTGCGTCACTCGTCGCTGGTGGTTACCCGGTGCGCCTCAGTGGCGAGGATTGCGGACGTGGCACGTTCACCCACCGCCATGCCGTGATACATGACCAGAACCGCGAAAAGTTTGACGAAGGCACCTATACGCCGCTGCAAAATGTGGCCGATAAGCAGGCGCCGTTCGTCGTGATAGATTCGATTTTGTCCGAGGAAGCGGTGCTGGCGTTCGAGTATGGATATGCATCCAACGATCCGAACACGCTGGTGATCTGGGAGGCGCAGTTCGGCGACTTCGTCAACGGTGCGCAGGTAGTGATCGACCAGTTCATCGCGTCGGGCGAAGTCAAATGGGGCCGGGTCAACGGCATCACGCTGATGCTGCCGCATGGTTATGAAGGCCAGGGTCCGGAGCACAGCTCGGCGCGGCTGGAACGTTTCATGCAGTTGAGCGCCGACGCCAACATGCAGGTGGTCCAGCCAACAACGGCAAGCCAGATTTTCCACGTACTGCGCAGGCAGATGGTGCGCAACCTGCGCAAGCCCTTGATCATCATGACGCCCAAGTCGCTGCTCAGGGCCAAGGATGCGGCATCTCCGCTGTCGGAATTCACCGAAGGTTGTTTCCAGACCGTGATGCCGGACACATCCGACCTGAAAGCGGATAAGGTCAAACGCTTGGTCGCCTGCAGTGGCAAGGTGTATTACGACCTGGTGCGCAAACGCGAAGAGCGCGGCAGCGAAGACGTGGCCATCATCCGGGTCGAGCAGCTGTATCCGTTCCCGCACAAGGCGTTTGCGACCGAGCTGCGCAAGTACCCGAACATGACGGAGATCGTCTGGTGCCAGGACGAGCCGCAGAACCAGGGAGCCTGGTTCTTCGTGCAGCACTACATCCATGAAAACATGCTGGAAGGGCAGAAGCTCGGTTATTCGGGCCGTGCGTCGTCGGCATCGCCAGCCGTCGGATATTCGCATTTGCACCAGAAGCAGCAAAAGGCACTGGTAGACGGTGCGTTCGCCAAGCTCAAGGGGTTTGTCCTCACGAAGTGACAAGTCCACATTTGTTCCGAATGTTTCACCGTACGTAGTTGAAAGAAATATATGGCCATCGTAGAAGTCAAGGTACCCCAGTTGTCGGAATCGGTCGCCGAGGCGACCCTGTTGCAATGGAAAAAGAAGGTCGGCGACACGATCGCAGTCGATGAAATCCTGATCGAGATCGAAACCGACAAGGTGGTGCTGGAAGTACCGGCACCGTCGGCCGGCGTGATCTCGGAGTTGCTGGTGGAAGATGGCGCCACGGTGACAGCCGAGCAGGTCATTGCGCGCATCGACACCAGCGGCGGCGCGGTTGCGGCGGCTCCCAAGGTCGCCGAGGCCAAGGCAAGCACGCCCGCGGCGCCAACTGCTGCCGCAAGCGCGGGCGGCACGTCGGCATCGTCCGTGGCCATGCCGGCGGCGGCGAAGATGATGGCGGACAACAAGATGGAGGCCGGTTCGGTTTCCGGCACGGGCAAGGACGGACGGGTTACCAAGGGTGACGTGGTGGCGGCGATCGCCAAACCGCCGGCAGTGGCGGCACCGCAGGTTGTGCCACGAGCGGCGGCTTTGTTGCCGCAGATATCCGCAGCTCAGCCGAATCTCGGCGACCGCCCCGAGCAACGTGTGCCGATGAGTCGTCTGCGGGCCCGGATCGCCGAGCGCCTGCTCCAGTCGCAATCGACCGCAGCCATTCTGACCACGTTCAACGAGGTCAACATGGCCCCAGTGATGGAAATGCGCAAGCGTTTCCAGGACAAGTTCGAGAAGGAACATGGCGTGAAGATCGGCTTCATGAGTTTTTTCGTGAAAGCCGCCGTGCATGCGCTCAAGAAGTTCCCGGTGATCAACGCCTCGGTCGATGGCAACGACATCGTCTACCACGGGTACTTCGACATCGGCATCGCCGTGGGCTCGCCACGCGGCCTGGTGGTGCCGATTCTGCGCAATGCCGATCAGATGAGTTTTGCCGACATCGAGAAGAAGATTGCCGAATACGGCGTCAAGGCGCGTGACGGCAAGCTGGGCATCGAAGAGATGACCGGCGGAACTTTTTCCATCTCCAATGGCGGCGTTTTTGGTTCCATGTTGTCCACGCCCATCATCAATCCACCGCAGGCTGCAATTCTGGGTGTGCATGCCACAAAGGAACGTGCCGTAGTGGAGAACGGAGTCGTTGTGGTGCGACCGATCAACTACCTTGCGATGAGTTACGACCACCGCATCATTGACGGGCGCGAGGCCGTCCTCGGCCTGGTCGCAATGAAAGAAGCACTGGAAGACCCGGCGCGCCTGTTGTTCGACATTTAAGGGTAGATATGTCGCAAGAATTTGATGTTGTTGTCATCGGGGCGGGTCCCGGCGGCTATATCGCGGCGATTCGTGCCGCGCAGCTGGGTTTTTCTGTCGCGTGCATCGATGAGTGGAAGAACGCCGACGGCGGTCCAGCGCCTGGCGGCACCTGCACCAACGTGGGCTGCATTCCGTCCAAGGCATTGCTGCAGTCGTCCGAGAATTACGAACATGCATCGCTGCATTTCGCGGATCACGGCATCGGGGTCAAAGGCCTTTCACTCGACATCGGCAAGATGATCGGACGCAAGGATACCGTCGTCAAACAAAACAACGATGGCATCCTGTATCTGCTCAAGAAAAACAAGGTAAGCTTTTTTCATGGCCGCGGTTCGTTTTCCGGCGCGGCCGATGGACGTTATTCGATCGCCGTCGAAGGGGCCAACAAAGACACCTTGAGCGCGAAACACGTTGTCATCGCCACCGGTTCGACTGCCCGTGCGTTGCCTGGCATCGATTTCGACGAGGATCGTGTGCTTTCCAACGACGGGGCATTGCGTCTCGGTGCGGTTCCGCGCAAGCTGGGCCTGATCGGCGCCGGCGTGATCGGTCTGGAAATGGGATCGGTGTGGCGTCGCCTTGGCGCCGAAGTCACCATTCTCGAAGGCCTGCCCGCTTTCCTGGGGGCGGTGGACCAGCAGATCGCCAAGGAGGCGCACAAGGCTTTTGTCAAGCAGGGCCTGAAAATCGAACTGGGGGTCAAGGTTGGCGACATCAAGGTGACCAAGCGGGGCGTCACCATTGCCTACACCGACGCCAAGGGCGCAGAACACAGCTTGGCCGTTGACAGACTGATTGTGTCGATCGGACGGGTCGCCAACACGCAGGGCCTGAGTGCCGATTCGGTCGGACTCGCGCTAGACGAACGCGGAGCCATCACGGTCGACGCCGACTGCAAGACCAATCTGGCGAACGTCTGGGCGGTGGGCGACGTGGTGCGCGGCCCGATGCTGGCGCACAAGGCGGAAGAAGAGGGTGTTGCCGTAGCCGAGCGGATTGCCGGTCAGCACGGACATGTCGACTTCAACATTATTCCCTGGGTGATTTACACCAGCCCCGAGATTGCCTGGGTCGGACAGACCGAGCAGCAACTCAAGGAGTCCGGCAGGGCCTACCGCAGCGGGACATTTCCCTTTCTTGCGAACGGCCGGGCACGTGCTTTGGGTGACACCACGGGCATGGTCAAGATGCTGGCCGACCAAACGACAGACGAAATTCTGGGCGTGCATATCGTCGGGCCCATGGCCAGCGAACTGATTTCCGAATGCGTTGTGGCCATGGCTTTTCGTGCCAGTAGCGAGGATATCGCCCGTATCTGCCATGCACACCCATCGCTCAGCGAGGCGACCAAGGAAGCGGCGTTAGCGGTCGACAAGCGGGCGCTGAATTTCTGAACGCGCCCGTGGCCCAGCGCTGCGGCGCCCGGAGACCGTGTCCGTGACGGGGGTGCGGCAGGCTTATGAACGCGAACTGGCAGTGCGCGGCTATCGCAGCGACCCGGGGCAGTTGGCGGTCATTGACGAGCTCGAGCGCTGCGCGGAGGATTGGTCGCAGTATCTGGCCAGCCGTTCAAGCCGGCTCAAGAAGCTGATCAATCGTCCCGACATTCCGCGCGGGGTCTACATGTACGGCGGGGTAGGGCGCGGCAAGAGTTTTCTGATGGACTGTTTTTTTGGGGCGGTCGCGGTCAAGCGCAAGACGCGGCTGCACTTTCACGAGTTCATGCGGGAAGTGCATCGACAGTTGACCACCTTGCAGGGCACCGTTAACCCACTCGACGAGTTGGCCCGGCAGATGGCGCGCAAGTACCGCCTGATCTGTTTCGACGAATTCCATGTCGCGGACATCACCGACGCGATGATCCTGCATCGTTTGCTCGATGCCCTGTTCAAGCAGGGCGTCGGTTTCGTCACCACGTCGAATTTTCGGCCAGATGACCTGTATCCGAATGGATTGCATCGCAACCGTATCTTGCCGGCGATTGCCTTGCTCAACGAAAAACTGGCAGTGGTTCCGATCGGTGATGGTATCGACTACCGATTGCGCGCTCTGGAGGACGTGACTTTCTATCATGTGCCCAATGGGCCTGCGGCCGATGCGCAAATGGAGCAGGCGTTCGGGCGCGTGGCCGAGGCGCACGACGAAGATCCCGTGTTGCACATAGAGGCGCGTCAGATACGGGCCCGGCGCCGCGCCGGCGGCGTCGTGTGGTTCGATTTCAAGGTTCTTTGCGGTGGGCCGCGCTCCCAGAACGACTATCTGGAGATCGCGACCCAGTTTCACACCGTGCTGCTCAGTGATGTGCCCCGGATGCCGCTGGGCATGGCCTCGGAGGCGCGCAGATTCACCTGGTTGGTCGACGTGTTGTATGACCGACGGGTGAAACTGATCCTGTCGGCCGAGGTGGAGCCGCAGTTTTTATACACCAAAGGCCCTTTGGCACATGAATTCGTTCGTACGGTATCGCGCTTGCGCGAAATGCAGACGCGCGCATTCATGGCGCAGGAGCGTCGGATGGTCGATACTTCGCTAACATGAAACTGCCTGTCTTTTCCCTGTGTTTGTTGATGCTGGCGCCGCCACTGGCAGCGCAGAGCAGCGCCGAGAATATGCTGATCCTGCGCGAAGCAGAGCAACGCGAATGGATCGCGCGCACGCGCGAAAAGTACGATGCCCAGTTCAGGGAGCAGGAAATCGCGTGTTACCAGCGTTTCGCTGTCAACGATTGTCTGCATGGCAGCCGCAGGACGGAACGCTCCGTCAAGGCCGATCTGCGTCGCCAGGAGATTCTGATCAACGACGCCGAACGCAAACGCCGTGGCGCCGGGCAACTGTTGCGTTCAGACGAACGCCTGCGTACAGATCCTTGAACCTGGGGTCAAGCGATTGCCGCTGACGCTCTTGCAGGTACGCTCAGGTGTCCAGGGGTTCAAGCTTGACGACGACCAGCGACAGGTTGTCGCCAACGCCCTGACCTCGCTCGCGGGCCTTGTTCACCAGGAACTCAGCGGCTTCCCGGGCCGACAAGCGGTTTAAGACATCGCTTAGCTCGTCGTCGTTGAAGTAGTGCCAGACGCCGTCGCTGCACGCGACCAGGCAATCACCCGCACGCATGCGCGGAATGAAATGGACATCTACCGGAGGCTCGGTCTCGGTACCCAGGCAACCCATCAAAATATTGGACTGCGGGTGCACATTGGCTTGTTCCTCGGTGATCTCTCCGCGCTTGACCAGCATCTGCACGTAGGAATGGTCCATCGTGCGGCGCACCAGTTTGCCACCACGGAAATGGTAGATCCGTGAATCGCCCGAATGGGCCCAATGGCAATCGCCCCCGGCGTTGATCAGGAAAGCGGCCATAGTGCTGTGGGGTTCTTCTTCGGCCGATATCGCGGTGAGCTTGATCACCACATGCGCTTCGCGCGCGATCTGCATCAGCATCGCCGCAGCATCGTCGCTGGCCGGCGCGTACCGCTCGAACAACTGGCGTGCTGTCATGATCACCTGGTCAGACGCCTTGCGCCCGCCGCTGCGCCCGCCCATGCCGTCGGCCACGATACCCAGCACGCAACCGTTGGCACGCGCATGGGTCAGCAGGTCAACCCGATCCTGTTGGTAATCGCGGTCACCCTTATGGACCCCGGTGGCTGCAGTCAGTCGGTAACCATTGGTCATTTTTGCGCCGTTCAACAGCTTCGCGTGACAAAAAGCGGGACAATGACACATGCCATCCGGCATACCCCTTTGCCCGCATGCGGCATTTCCCCTCGCTTGATTCTAGACCCAACCCGTGGACGCCAACCTGCACTCCCCTGACCGCCGCCTGATCGAACTGTCGATGGAACATGCCGATCTTGACGCGTTGATCGACCGGACGGCGCTGCTGTCCCCGATCGACGAGGTTGCGGTTCGACGACTGAAAAAGCGGCGACTCGCGTTGCGTGACGAAATGCGGCGCATCCACGACCATCTCTTGCCCGACGGACCGGCCTGAGCAATGGGGTTGCTCGAACAGGTTGACGAGGCTTTTGCGCCGCATGGCGTGTTGTCGCGCATGGTGCAGCAATTCCGCCCGCGCGCCGGTCAGATCGAGATGGCACATGCCATTGCACAGACCATCGACAGTGGTGGAACCCTGGTGGTGGAGGCTGGCACCGGTGTCGGAAAGACGTTTTCTTATCTGGTTCCGGCTCTGCTCAGTGGAACCCGGGTTTTGCTGTCGACCGCCACCAAGGCCCTGCAAGACCAGCTTTTCGGCCGTGATCTGCCCCAACTGGTGGCCGCACTGGGGTTGCCGCTGCGCAGCGCGCTGCTCAAGGGACGTGGCAGTTACCTGTGCGTCCATCGCCTGGGCCTGGCGCGGCAGGACCCGGCCATGGGTGACAGGGTCATGGCCCGTACGCTGGCCAAGATCGAACAATGGTCGCAGGCGACCCGCACCGGTGACCTCGCCGAATTGACCGGTCTGGACGAACGTTCCCCCGTGTTGCCGCACGTGACCTCCACGCGCGAGAATTGCCTGGGCTCGCAATGCCCTCAGTTCCGAGCCTGCCATGTCAATCAGGCCCGCCGCGAGGCCTTGGCCGCGGACGTGGTGGTAATTAACCACCATCTATTCTTCGCCGACCTGGCGATACGCGAGTCGGGCATGGCTGAGCTGCTTCCGACGGTGCAGACGGTCGTTTTCGACGAGGCGCATCAACTCAACGAGACCGGACTGCAGTTCCTGGGGCGCCAATTGTCGACCGGACAGGTCATCGATTTCGCGCGCGACATGCTCGCCGTCGGACTGGCGCAGGCGCGCGGACTGGTAGATTGGCAACAATGTTGCGGCGTGCTGGATCGCGCGGCGCGCGATCTGCGCATGCTGGTGGGCCGCATGCCCGCCAACACCCGGTTGCGGTGGTCGGATGCGGCGCCGGAGCAACTCTCCCCGACCGCATGGCAGGAAGCTCTGAACGGCTTGCACGCAGCCTGTGGGCAGGCGCGGCGGGCGCTCGATCCAGTTGCCGAAACAGGGCCCGACTTCACCCGCCTGATCGAGCGTCTGGACACGATGCTGGCCCATACCGACAGTTTTCTGCAAGAGCGTGATCCAGCCAGTGTGCGCTGGCTCGATGTCGGCGCCCATTTGCGGCTGATCGAGTCCCCACTGGACATCGCCCAGGCAGTGCAGGAAAAACTGCTCAAGACCGGTGCCCCGGATGCCAATCACAAGTCGTGGATCTTCACGTCCGCCACGTTGGGCGACGAGCCGACACTGCGCTGGTTTACCGAGCCCTGCGGTTTGGGAGACGCCCGGATTTTGCGGGTGCAAAGCCCGTTCGACTACCAGCAGCAAGCGGCGGTGTATGTGCCGCGCGAACTGGTGAAGCCGTCAGATCCGGCACACAGCACCCAGGTGGCGGCGCTGGTCGCACGCCTGTCGGAGACGCTGGGCGGCCGCACGCTGGTGCTGACGACCACCTTGCGGGCGTTGAGAGCCATCAGCGAAGACCTGCAGCGCCGGTTCCAGGAGTCCAGCGATATCGAGGTCCTGGTGCAGGGACAAGGCCCCAAACGTGAGCTCATGGACCGCTTGCGCAACGCGGTCGATGCCGGTGGGCCGGGGTGCATCCTGGTCGCATCCGCGTCGTTCTGGGAGGGCATCGACGTGCCTGGCAATGCGTTGCAGATGGTCGTGATCGACAAGCTGCCGTTTCCACCGCCTAACGACCCGCTGGTCGAGGCGCGTGCCGGTCGCCTCGAGGCCGCCGGGCGCAGCCCGTTCAAGGACTATTTCATTCCGGAGGCGGCGGTGGCGCTCAAGCAAGGCGCCGGCCGCCTGGTGCGGCGTGAAACCGACCGTGGGGTGCTGATTGTGTGCGACACCCGCCTGACCGGCATGGGTTACGGGCGTCGGCTGCTGGCAGCGCTACCGCCGATGCGGATGATCGACAACGAGCCAGAGCTGGTCAACCTGCTGGAAGACCTTACCAGACCTTCCACCACGGCTGATCACTCCGGGTGAAACCACGGGTGAAATACCGGCTCTCGGGGTAGTTGGTCTGCAGCACGCGCATCGCGTCCTGGTGCAGTTGCTCCATGCCCAGTGCCTCGTATGACCTGACCATGATGTACAAGGCCTCTTCCAGCGCGGGAACATCACGGTATTCAGCAACAGCCAACTGCGCACGATTGACGGCGGCAAGATAGGCGCCCCGCTGGTAGTAATAACGCGCCACGTGGACTTCGTACTGGGCCAGCGAATTGACGATGTAGGTCATGCGCAATCGCGCATCCGGCGTGTATTTGGAGTCCGGAAAGCGGTTCGTCAGTTCCTTGAATGCCTCGAATGACTCCTTGGCGGCCTTCTGGTCGCGTTCGGACAGGTCCTGGCGGGTCAGGAACGCAAACATTCCCAGGTCGTCGTTGAAGTTCACGATGCCCTTGAGATACAGCGCATAGTCGATGGCCGGGCTCGCGGGGTGCAGCTTCATGAAGCGCTCGAGAGTCGACAACGCCTGGGCCGGCTCGGCCGCGCGGTAGTGTGCATATGCCTTGTCCAGCTCTGCTTGCTGCGCCAGCGCCGTGCCGGCAGCCCGACCTTCGAGCTTTTCAAACAGCAGGGTCGCCTTGTCGTAGGCACCCGACTTCATCTCGTCCTTGGCTTCGGCGTAGAGTCGATTCGGACTCCAGTTGGCCGTCTTGTCCTCGCTGGTCGTCGAGCAGCCGGCGATCCACACCACGGCAGTCGCCATCAAGGCAAGCCGGACCATCGATAATTTGACGCGCAACATGAGGACAACCTTGGTAACAAACAGCAAAATCATTATATCGGGCGTGCCGGATCAGCCGGATCAGCCGGATCAGGACGATCCGGCGGACACCGCGCCGGAAGTCGAGATGCGCCATTGGCCGGTTGCGGACATCCATCACCGTGAGCGGCTCGACAAAGTGCTGGCGGCAAATGTCGTCGGATTCTCACGCAGCTACCTGCAACAACTGGTGGAGCAGGGGGCTGTGCTTCGCAATGGACGCGTGGTCACCAAGCCGTCGTTGCGGCTCCAGGCCGGGGACGCCATGGAGGTCGCCTTGCGGCCAACCCCGCAAAGTACGGCGTTCACACCCGAGGCCATGGCGCTGGAGATCGTCTACGAAGACGAGCACATGATGGTGATCCACAAGCCCGCCGGACTGGTGGTGCATCCGGCGCCAGGCAACTGGAGCGGTACGCTGCTCAATGGCCTGCTGGCCTGGGACCCGCGGTTTGGCGACCTCCCGCGCGCCGGCATCGTGCACCGTCTCGACAAGGACACCAGTGGATTGATGTTGGTAGCGCGTACGCGGCCCTGCATGGACGCGCTGGTGCGCATGATTGCCGAGCGCAGTGTGCAGCGGCAATACCTGGCGCTGGCCCACAAACCCTGGAGCGGCCCCTCGCCGCGCGATGTGCAGGCAGCCATCGGGCGCGACCCGTCCAACCGGTTGCGCATGGCCGCGCTGGACTCCGGCAGCACGGGAGCCAAAGAGGCGCGAACGACGGTTGAGCTGCTGGACAATGGCGCTGCGGGCTGCTTGGTGCGTTGCACCCTGCATACCGGTCGCACACACCAGATCCGTGTGCACATGGCTGCCATCGGGCATCCGCTGCTCGGTGACATCACCTATGGGGCGCCCGCGGGAGCGCCGATCGGGCGCCAGGCGCTGCATGCCTACCGGTTGGCACTGGCGCATCCGATCGACGGCCAGGCGCTCGCGTTTGGGGCGCCCTTGCCCGCCGACATGCTGGCAGCATTAGCGGCATGGGGCCTGCGTTACAATCAGCGTTAGCAGGGCGTCCACCCGCTTGAGCGGGTTGCCCGCTGTTTTACGCACCGCAGACGTTCGATCTGCCTTCTGCGTCCCCTTTTTACTGGCACCGATGCGCACCGTGAAGGTGCCACTCCCGGAATCCCTCGACGATGAACACCGCTCAGGCGAAGCGTGTACTGGAAACTGCCCTGATCTGTTCGCAACAACCGCTGCAGGTGCGGGACATGCGCGCCTTGTTCGACGATGGCGTTGGTGCCGAGACAATCAAACAGTTGCTGCGCGATATCCAGCTCGACTGGTCTCAGGACGGTGTCGAACTGATACAGGTGGCATCTGGCTGGCGATTTCAAAGCCGTCCGGAAATGCGCGAGTTCCTGGACCGGCTCAACCCGGAGAAGCCGCCACGATACACCCGCGCGACGCTTGAGACGCTAGCGATCATTGCTTATCGTCAGCCGGTGACCCGCGGCGACATGGAAGATATTCGTGGCGTGACGATCAACTCCATGATCATCAAGCAACTCGAGGAGCGCAACTGGATCGAAGTGATCGGCCATCGTGAAGCTCCTGGTCGCCCGGCCCTGTTTGCTACAACCCGCCAATTCCTGGACGACCTGGGACTGGCATCGCTCGATCAGCTTCCGCTGCTCGACAAGGAGGCGGCGGGCGCTGATATGTTCGAGGCCCTCGTGCCAGGCGCATCCGATGTGCCGGCAGGGGAGTCGCCCCAGGATGCGCCGGCCGACACTGCCGACCTGACGCAAGACGATGCCGATCGGGATGATCAGCCTGACAGGCCGGTTGCCGGCGCGTCCCCCCAGCCAGACGACTCAATCGTGGAACCAAAAAATGAATGAATCCAATCCGGACGAGTTTCCCGTCGATCCGCCGCCAGGCGACGACTCTCAATCGGCCAGCACACCCGAGCGGCTGGATGCGCCATCGCCGGCGGAGCCTTCGTTGTCCCGTGACGCAAGCCCGGTCGAGCCGCAGCGCGCCGACGGCGCGTCCGCCAACCAGAACAGTGAGCCGGTAGATTCCACGATCCGGTTCGAGGATATCGTCTCGGGTCAGTTCGACGCAGACGAGGAAAGCCCCGATGTCGTTCCGGCCAAACGGGTGCTCTCGCCAATGGCCGAGACGCCCAAGCTGCACAAGGTGCTGGCGCAATCGGGCATGGGTTCGCGCCTTGAGATGGAGCAGCTGATCGTCGAGGGCCGGATCACCGTCAACAATGAACCTGCTCACATCGGGCAACGTATCCAGTTCGGCGACCACGTCAAGGTCAATGGCAAGCCGATTCGGATCCGGGTCGACGCGCCACCTCCCCGGGTCATCGCCTATCACAAGCCCGCCGGCGAGGTCGTGACACATGACGATCCGCAGAACCGCCCGACGGTGTTTCGCCGTCTGCCCAAATTGCAGCAAGGCAAGTGGCAGTCGGTTGGTCGTTTGGACCTCAACACGGAAGGCCTGCTGCTATTCACTAGTTCAGGTGAACTGGCCAACAACCTGATGCACCCGCGGTTCGGCCTGGAGCGCGAGTATGCGGTGCGGGTGCTTGGCGCATTGAGCAACGAGGAAAAGAAACGCTTGCTCGATGGCGTGCGTCTCGACGATGGCCAGGCGCAATTCGGCACCATCGAGAACGGCGGCGGCGAGGGCGCGAACTGTTGGTATCGCGTCACGATCTCCGAGGGGCGTAACCGCGAGGTGCGGCGCATGTTCGAGGCGGTTGGTCATGCGGTCAGCCGGCTGATCCGTATTCGGTACGGCGCGATGATGCTGCCGCGCGGCCTCAAGCGCGGGGCATGGATGGAGCTTGACGACGCAGACATACAGGCCCTGCGACGCGCGGTATCGCAGAGCGGGGCGCCAGGCGAGCACGCGGACGGTCAGAGCAAGCCAGGGGCAGAGCCGGGCGGCGCCGGAAACGGCAATCGCAAACGACGCCGTGGTGGACGCGCGAATGGCCCCGGGCGCAGTGCCGATGGCCCGCCCAACCCGACGCGCGGCCCGACGCGTAACCAGGGCCAGCCCGCGGGCAACGGCGCCCCGGGTGGACGCGGGCGCACGCGCGACCGACCCATGCCCGACGATGGTGGCGAACGGGCCGACCGACAAGCGGAAGCGTCCCAACCCGATCCGATGAAGACGGCGTTTGGCTACATCGGCGCCAACAGCTTCACGAAGCAGCGTCAAGGCCCGGGCCAACGCCGCACCGGGGGTGGCAGCGCCCCTGGCGGCAGCGGTGGCGGGAACAAGCGTGGTGGTGGCGGGCGCGGACGCGGGCGCTAGGGCTGTCAAGGGGCGCTGCGCTACGGGCCGGTGCGACACCGCGGGCCGGGCAGCCTGTCACGGGCGGCCGCGGTAGAATACAGGGCTTTGCCCAAATGGGCAAAAAACAGATCTAATTCACTAGGAAGCCGAAGCATGACAATCGAACGCACACTCTCCATTATCAAGCCGGACGCGGTAGCCAAGAACGTGATCGGGCAGATCTACGCCCGCTTCGAAGCAGCCGGGTTGAAGGTCGTGGCGGCGCGCATGGCACGCCTGTCGCGTGCAGACGCCGAGGCTTTCTATGGGGTGCACAAGGAGCGCCCGTTCTTCAACGACCTGGTCAGCTTCATGATCTCCGGGCCGGTCATGATCCAGGCCCTGGAAGGCGAGAACGCCGTCATCAAGAACCGTGACCTGATGGGTGCTACCGATCCGAAGAAGGCCGCCCCCGGCACGATCCGCGCCGATTTCGCAGACAGCATCGACGCCAATGCCGTGCACGGTTCCGACGCCGTGGAAACGGCAGCCGTTGAGCTGGCGTTTTTCTTCCCGGCGATGAACGTCTACAGCCGGTAAGCATGTCCATGTTGGCCAATCTTCTCGAATACGACCTCGAGGGTTTGGCCGCTTACTGCGAGCGCCTGGGCGAAAAACGCTTTCGGGCGACGCAGTTGTTTCGCTGGATTCACCAAAAAGGGGCCCGCGATTTCGATGCCATGACCGACCTGGCCCGGTCGCTGCGCGAGAAGCTGCGCGGCGTGGCGCAGGTGCAGCCGCTCGCGGTACATTCCGAACACCGGTCCAAGGACGGCACCATCAAGTGGTTGTTCGATGTTGGCGCGGGTGATGCCGTCGAGGCCGTGTTCATTCCCGAGTCCGATCGCGGAACCCTGTGCATTTCCTCGCAAGCCGGTTGCGCTGTCGGTTGTCGGTTCTGCTCTACCGGTCACCAAGGGTTCAGCCGCAACCTGAGTACCGGCGAGATCGTTGCGCAGCTGTGGTTTGCCGAGCACTTCCTGCGCCGGCATCTGCAGCGAGACCGTGTCATCACCAACGTGGTAATGATGGGCATGGGTGAACCGCTGCAAAATTATGCGGCCCTGCTGCCGGCGTTGCGCGTGATGCTCGATGACCATGCGTACGGGCTGTCCCGTCGCCGGGTGACGGTGTCGACATCGGGCGTCGTGCCCATGATGGAGCGACTGGCCCGGGATTGCCCGGTCGCACTGGCGGTATCGCTGCACGCCCCGACTGACACCTTGCGCGATAACCTGGTGCCGCTCAACCGAAAGTACCCGTTGCAGGAGTTGATGCAGACTTGCGTTGCCTATCTCGCACATGCGCCGCGCGACTTCATCACGTTCGAGTACTGCATGATCGACGGTGTGAACGACCAGCCGGAGCAGGCGCACCAGCTCGTGACTCTCGTGCGTGCGTCCTGTCCCCGGACCAACTGGTGCAAGTTCAACCTGATTCCGTTCAATCCGTTTCCGGGCTCCGGTCTGGCCGGCTCTGCGGCGCCGCGCATTGCCGCCTTTGCCCGCATCCTGATGGACGCGGGGATCGTGACGACGGTGCGCAAGACCCGCGGCGACGATATCGATGCCGCCTGTGGGCAATTGGCGGGCGACGTTCGCGATCGCACCGGAGTGGCCACCCGGATTGCCCAACAGCGCACAATCATGCTCAAGCCGGTGACCGCATCGGCAAACGAACTCAAGGAGCAATGAAACATGACGCGGCATGACCGACGGGACGGAAACTGGATGCGAAGGGGTACGGGCCTGTTGCTGTTGCTGGCATGCCTGCAACTGGCCTCCTGCGCCGCCCCTGGCACCACAGGCGCGAACGCGCCTCGCCCTGATATGGTCACGGCCTCGGATGAACCAGAGGTCCGTACCCGCGCCCGTATCCGCCTGCAACTGGCAGTCGGTTATTTCGAGCAGGGCCAGACCACGGTCGCGCTGGATGAACTCAAGCTGGCATTGGCCGCCGACCCCACCTTTGGTGATGCCTACAACCTGCGTGGTCTTGTCTACATGCGGCTGAACAATCTCCCGTTGGCCGAATCGAGTTTTCGCCGTGCGCTGGCGCTCAAGCCGGGCGATGCCAATACCCAGCACAACCTGGGTTGGTTGATGTGTCAGCAAGACCGTCACGCCGAATCCATGCAGTACTTTGGCCTGGCGCTGGACGACCCTAATTACACCGATCGCGCCAAGACGCTGCTGACCCGTGGGTTGTGCGAGATACGTGCCAACAAGCCGGCCGAGGGGGAAGAAAGCCTGCTGCAGTCGTTTCAGCTCGACGCCGGCAATCCGATCACCGAATACAACCTTGCCCTGCTGCTGTTCCAGCGCGGTGACCTGCCACGCGCCCAGTTCTACATTCGCAGACTCAACAACAGCGAGTGGGCCAATGCAGAGTCCCTTTGGCTTGGCATGAAGGTTGAACGCAAGCTGGGCAACCGCGATACGGTAGAGCAGTTGGCGGTGCCGTTGCGCAAGCGGTTTGCCCAGTCACGCGAACTGGGACTGTATGAACGGGGAGCCTTCAATGAGTGAGATGGATCCGGAGCAACCGGAGCAGCAAGCTACAGTTGGTATTGCGTCTGGCAAGAGCGCCGGAACCTTGCTGCGCGAAGCCCGGGAGGCGGCGGGCCTGCACGTTGGCGCGTTGGCCGTGTCGCTCAAGGTATCGGTCAGGAAGCTCGAGGCCCTCGAGGCCGACGACCTGACGCAGCTCCCTGATGCGGTTTTTGCGCGTGCTTTGGCAGCGACTGTCTGTCGTTCACTGAAGGTCGACCCAGAGCCGATCCTGGCACGGTTGCCCCAGTTGCCCACGCGTTCATTGCACGTCGGCTCGCAGGAGACCCCGGTGCGCATGGACCGCCAAGGCGCAAGCTTGCGGTTTGCCGCAATAGGGGGGCTGCCACGACCGGTGGTATACCTGACCGCGGCCTTGCTCGTGGGCGCATTCGTCGTCACCTTGTTGCCATCGTTGCAGGTTGGAGGTGATCCCTCGCCTGTGGCAAGCCCCGACGGCATCGCCATCCGGATGGTGCCCAATCAATCCGTGACCGAAGCTGCGACGCCTTTCACGATGCCGATAGCCGAACCGATGACAGCGGCGTCCGCGCCCGAACCGGCGGCATCGGCCAGCATTGTCGCATCAAGTGCCGCATCGGCGGCGCCCGTTGTGGCTGGATCGGCTGCGACGCTACAGATCGCGGCAGCCAGGGACGTGCCAGCAATCATAGCCACCACAAGCAGCACGGCCGCCTCGGAATCCGGCGCAGTCGCTGTTTTCAACACGCGCGAACCGTCATGGGTCGAGGTGGTGGATGCCGCAGGGCTGGTGCATCTGCGCAAGACGATGCCAGCCGGTGAGTCCGCACGTATCAACGGAACCTTGCCTTTGACGGTCGTCATCGGGCGCGCCAACGCTATCGATATCGTCGTGCGCGGCAAGCCCTTCGACCTTGCACCGGTCACCAAAGGCAACATAGCCCGATTCCAGATCAAATGATGCAACATAAACAGCCCATTGAGCCGATTCTCGTGACCCGCCATCGCACGCGCCAGGCGCAGGTGGCGTGGGGCGCGCGCGTGGTAACCGTCGGTGGCGATGCGCCCGTGCGGGTGCAATCCATGACCAACACCGATACCGCCGACGTCATTGGCACAGCGATACAGGTGAAGGAACTGGCGCTGGCCGGCTCCGAAATGGTCCGAATCACCGTCAACACGCCAGAGGCCGCGCAGGCCGTGGCGCCGATCCGCGAGCAACTCGACCGCATGGGTATCGACGTGCCGCTGGTCGGAGACTTCCACTACAACGGACACCGGCTGCTGACCGATTACCCGGAATGCGCACAGGCACTGTCCAAATACCGCATCAACCCCGGCAACGTGGGCAAGGGCGACAAACACGACAAGCAGTTCGGCCAGATGATCGAGGCGGCGATGCGCTGGAACAAGCCGGTGCGTATTGGTGTGAACTGGGGCAGCCTCGACCAGGAACTGCTGGCCCGCCTGATGGACGAAAACGCGTCCCGCTCCACCCCTTGGGACGCGAAGTCGGTCATGTATGAGTCGCTGATCCAGTCCGCGCTCGGCTCTGCCGACCTGGCGCGCAACATGGGAATGAACGCCGACCAGATCATCCTGTCATGCAAGGTCAGTGGTGTACAGGACCTGATCGCGGTTTACCGCGCGCTGGCGCGCCGATGCGACTATGCGCTGCACCTCGGCCTGACAGAAGCGGGAATGGGCGCAAAGGGCATTGTGGCCTCGTCCGCGGCACTGGCGGTTCTGTTGCAGGAAGGCATTGGTGACACCATTCGCGTGTCGCTGACCCCTGCGCCTGGCGAGGCCCGCACCCAAGAGGTGGTCGTGGCCGCGGAGATCCTGCAAGCGCTGGGCGTGCGTGCGTTCGTGCCGAGCGTCACCGCATGCCCGGGTTGTGGTCGCACCACCAGCACGACCTTTCAGGAGTTGACGCAACAGATCGATACTTTCCTGCGTGCGCAAATGCCGGTGTGGCGCGAGAAATACCCAGGCGTCGAAAAACTCAAGGTGGCCGTGATGGGGTGCATCGTCAACGGTCCCGGCGAGAGCAAACACGCCGATATCGGCATCAGCCTGCCGGGCACGGGAGAGGCGCCGGCCGCGCCTGTGTTCATCGATGGCGAAAAGCGCCTGACGCTGCGCGGCGATGCGATTGCACGCGACTTCCAGGTCGTGGTGGAAAACTACATAGAAAAACGGTTTGGTGCCCAGCCCGCAACGGCAACACCAACCTGAACGAATCCGTCATGGTGAATACGCAAGAGCCTGCGGGCGGGCGAAAACTCGCTGCCGTCAAGGGCATGAATGACATTTTTCCGCCCGAATCGGCACAGTGGGAATGGTTCGAGCAACATGTCCGCGACGTGATGGGCAATTACGCCTATGGGAGCATCCGCACACCGATCGTCGAACACACGCAATTGTTCGTAAAAGGAACCGGAGAGACAACGGACATTGTCGAGAAGGAGATGTACTCCTTCGAGGACAGGCTCAATGGCGAGCAGCTGACGCTGCGTCCCGAAAATACCCCGGGCGTGGTGCGCGCGGCGATCGAACACAACATGACCTACGACGGCGGCAAGCGGCTGTATTACGTCGGTCCGATGTTTCGCCATGAACGCCCGCAACGCGGACGGTATCGACAGTTCTACCAGGTCGGTGCGGAGGCATTGGGTTTCGCCGGCGCTGAAGTCGACGCCGAGCTGATCGTCCTGGCATCGCAGTTGCTGGAACGACTGGGCCTGCCCGGTGAACGGGTCGAGCTCAATAGCCTTGGACTGCCAGCCGAGCGACAGCAACACCGGGTGTCGCTTATCGCGCATTTCGAACGCCATGCGGAGTTGCTCGACGCCGATGCGCAGCGGCGCCTGCACACCAACCCGCTGCGTATCCTGGATACGAAGAATCCGGCGATGCAGGATGTGGTGGCCCAGGCGCCCCAGTTGCTGGGGTTTCTGGGCGAGGCCTCGCTGAAACACTTTGAAACCGTCCAGACCCTGTTGACGGCCTGCGGCGTTCCCTGGAGCGTTAATCCGCGGGCGGTCCGGGGGCTCGACTACTACAGCCATACGGTGTTCGAGTTCGTCACGGATGAACTCGGCGCCCAGGGAACCTTGTGCGGTGGTGGACGGTATGACGGGCTGTTCGAGGTTCTCGGTGGCAAACCCACAGCCGCCGTAGGCTGGGGCATGGGTATCGAACGGGTGCTGGAACTGGTGCGTGTGCGCGGCATGGCCGCTGCTGCACCGGCGCCCGATGCCTATGCGGTGATTCCGGACGAGGCCCACCTCTCGGTCGCCTTTCAGACCATTCATGCATTACGACGCGCGGGCGTCCGGGTACAGATGCATGCTGCCGCCCAGGCCGGTGCAAGCAGCATGAAGTCCCAGTTCAAGCGGGCCGACAGCAGCGGGGCACGGTTCGCGCTGGTTTTTGGCGAGCAGGAAGTGCAACAGGGGCAGGTGATCGTCAAGTCGTTGCGTGACGGTTCGGGCGCCCAGCGTCTACAGCCGCTTGCGCGGGTTGGCGACTGGGCCGCAACCCTACAATTGCCCACCTAATTGAAGACACGCCATGGCAAACCAACTCGACCTCGAAGAACAAGAACAACTCGACCAGATCAAACACTTCTGGAAGCAGTACGGTAACCTCATCACCTGGATCCTGATTGCGATACTCGGCTCCTACGCAGGTTGGAACGGTTACCAGTATTGGCAGCGCAGTCAGGCCACGCAGGCAGCAGCGCTGTTCGACGAGATGGAACGCCTGGCTGACGAGGGCGACCCGGCAAAAGTCCAACGCGCCTTTACCGACATGAAGGACAAGTTCGGTGGCACCGCGCTCGCCATGCAGGGAGGCCTATTGGCGGCCAAGGTGCAGGAAACCGCCGGCAAGTCCGACGATGCCAGGGCGGCATTGACCTGGGTGGCGGAAAAGGCGTCCGACCCGGCGTACCAGGCCATTGCCCGGTTGCGCCTGGCCGCACTGCTGGCGCAGGCCAAGGACTACACCGGCGCCATGGCGCAGTTGGCGAGCAGTTTTCCATCGGAGTTCCAGGCGCTGGTCGCGGATCGCAAAGGCGACGTATTGATGCTGCAGGACAAGCCGACCGAGGCGCGTAGCGAATACCAAAAGGCGTACAAGGCGTTCGATGAACAGTCCGAGTACCGCAAGCTGGTCGAGATCAAGCTGACCGCCCTGGGTGCTGATCCACGTCCCGTGAACGACGCGCTGCCTGGTGGCGTCGCGCCAGTGGCCAAGGAGATCACGAAATGACAAGCACATCGGGTAGGCGATACCGGATCGGCCGGACTCTGGCAGGCGTGGCACTGGCGCTGATTCTCGTTGCCTGCGCCGGTGGGCCGGACAAACCCAAGCCGACCGAACTCAGCGCGAATGCCGCATTGATCGGTGTGCGCCTGGCCTGGAGCGCCAAGGTCGGCGCGGTGCGGTACCCGCTGGATGTCAACGTCAGTGGCACGGTGGTCACCATCGCCGGTTCGGATGGAACTGTGGTGGCACTTGACGGTGGCACCGGGTCCGAGCAGTGGCGTACGGCACTGGGGGCCGAGATTGGTGGCGGCGTGGGTAGTGATGGACGGTACACCGCCGTGGTCACACGCGAAAACAAGTTGGTCACGCTCGAGCGTGGCCGCGAGATCTGGCGTGAGAAGCTCGGAGCGCTGAGCTTTACCGCGCCGCTGGTGGCCGGCGAGCGTGTATTCGCAATGACCGCCGACCGGGTGGTAAGCGCCTATGACGCGCGCTCGGGTCGTCGACTGTGGACCTATGCGCGCCAGGGTGACTTTCCACTGGCACTGCGCCAGTCCAGTGTGATGCTGGCCGTCGGAGATACGCTGGTGGTCGGTATTTCCGGGCGCCTGGTCGGCATCAATCCACTGACCGGAGCCTTGCGCTGGGAGTCGCCGATCGCCACCGCGCGAGGAACCAACGACGTGGAACGCCTCGTTGATCTGGTCGGCCGTGTCAGTCGGGACGGCAACGTCGTTTGCGCCCGCGCTTTCCAGGCCGCGATTGGCTGCGTGGACGCCGCCCGCGGTACTTTGCTGTGGTCGAAACGGGCTGCTGGTGGTGACGGCGTGCATGGCGACGGCGAAATGGTGTTCGGCACCGAGAGCGATGGCACGGTGATTGCATTGCGTCGTGCCGACGGCGAGCGCGCCTGGGCATCGGAACGACTGAAATACCGCGGCCTGACGGCGCCGCTGGCGATCGGACGATCGGTCGCCGTGGGTGATGCGACCGGTCTGGTGCATTTCCTCTCGCGCCAAGACGGCAACTTGCTGACCCGCATGCCGACCGATGGTTCGCCTATCGTGGCGGCACCGGTCGTGGTTGGCAACACCCTGGTGGTGGTGACACAAAATGGTGGCATTTTTGGCTTTCGGCCGGAATGAGCTGGCCACAACAAACCGGATCGACAGCATGAAACCCGTATTGGCCCTGGTTGGCCGACCCAATGTGGGCAAATCGACGCTCTTCAACCGGTTAACGAAAACCCGCGACGCGATCGTGGCCGACTATGCCGGCCTGACGCGTGATCGCCACTATGGCAATGGCCACCACGGAAAGGTCGAGTTCATCGTCGTCGATACCGGGGGTTTTGAACCCGCTGCAGCCGACGGTGTCGTGCTTGAAATGGGCAAGCAGACGCGTCAGGCTGTGGCCGAGGCGGATGTGGTGCTGTTCCTGGTCGATGCCCGTGAAGGATTGTCGGCGCAGGACCATGACATCGCGGTGTTTCTGCGGCGTCTGGGCAAGACCTGCGTGCTGGTAGCCAACAAGGCCGAAGGCATGAAGGACGGCACCCGGCTGGGCGAGTTCTTCGAACTGGGACTGGGCGAGGTGCATGCGGTGTCCGCATCGCACGGGCAGGGTATGAGGCCCGTGCTCGATCTGGTGCTGGCGCCTTATGCGGCCGCCCAGGAAGAAGAAGCGGCACTCGAAAAAGACAGCGGCGCGATCAAGCTGGCCGTGGCCGGGCGACCTAACGTCGGCAAGTCCACGTTGATCAATACCTGGCTGGGTGAAGAGCGCCTTGTCGCTTTCGACCAGCCCGGCACCACCCGCGACGCAATCATGGTGCCGTTTGAGCGCCATGGACAGCGCTTCGAACTGATCGATACCGCAGGTCTGCGCCGTCGCGGCAAAGTGTTCGAGGCCATCGAGAAATTCTCCGTGGTCAAGACACTGCAGGCCATCGAGTCAGCCAACGTGGTGCTGTTGCTGATCGACGCCATGCAGGGTGTCACCGACCAGGACTCCCATATTGCCGGCTATATTCTGGAGACGGGACGGGCGGTGGTGGTGGCCATCAACAAGTGGGATGCGGTGGACGAATACCAGCGCGAACTGGTCAAGCGCTCTATTGAGACCCGGTTGCCTTTCCTGAAATTCGCGTCGCTACACCTGATTTCGGCCCGCAAACGTCAGGGTCTTGGGCCGTTGTGGACATCCATCGCCCAGGCGCACAAGGCAGCCAATTGCAAGATGTCGACGCCGGTGCTGACGCGCCTGCTGCTCGAGGCCGTGCAGTTCCAGAGTCCCAAGCGGGCGGGTATGTTCCGGCCCAAGTTGCGTTATGCCCACCAGGGCGGCATGAACCCGCCAGTGATCATCGTACACGGCAACTCGCTCGAACATGTGACCGACTCCTACCTGCGCTTCCTCGAGGGCAGGTTCCGCAAGGAATTCAACCTGGTCGGAACGCCGATGCGCATCCAAATGAAAACCTCGCAGAACCCCTACGCGGACAAGGACAAGGGTTGAGCCGCAGCGCGTGCGCAATGATCTGGCCGGCCAGGCAGTTGACATTAGGGGCTATTCGTGCAGTGGCTCGCGCGCGACAGGCACGCTGTGTTATCGTTCCTTTCTTAATTTCATGTCTTGAACACGGAGAATATCGTGAGCAACAAAGGTCAACTTTTGCAGGATCCGTTCTTGAATGCCCTACGCCGAGAACACATCCCGGTCTCCATCTATCTGGTCAACGGGATCAAATTGCAGGGCCAGATCGAATCGTTCGACCAGTACGTCGTTCTGCTACGCAACACCGTCACTCAAATGGTTTACAAACATGCTATTTCGACCATTGTTCCCGGGCGCGCCGTCAATTTCTCCGTGACCGAGGGCGGCGAGACGCCTGCTGCCGCCTGAGTGGGCCATTGTGCCGGCACGGCTGATGGCGCGACGCGTTGAAATTCCGTTCGGCTGTATCGCAGTTTGATCTCCACCACTGACTCCTCTGGCAGCACCACTATTTTGGTGGGTGTCGACCTGGGGCTGCCGCACTTCGATGGTTCGTTGGAGGAGCTTGCCCAGCTCGCGACTACCGCCGGACTGCAACCAGTCGCGCGCGTAACCTGCAAACGCCGCGCGCCCGATGCAGCTCTATTCGTGGGCAGCGGCAAGGCGGATGAGATCAAGCTGATGGCGCAGCAACTTGGCGCCAGCGAGATCGTGTTCGATCAGAGCCTGAGTCCGGCGCAACAACGCAATCTGGAGCGTTACCTGGATATGCCGGTCAACGACCGGACCATGCTGATCCTCGAGATTTTTGGCCAGCGCGCGCGGAGCCACGAAGGCAAGCTGCAGGTCGAACTGGCGCGGTTGCAATACCTGAGCACCCGGCTGGTGCGGCGCTGGTCGCACCTGGAACGCCAACGCGGTGGCATCGGCACCCGTGGCGGCCCCGGCGAGACGCAGATCGAACTCGATCGCCGCATGATCAACGAGAGCATCAAGCGCACCAAGGAGCGCCTGCACAAGGTCAAGCGTCAGCGCCAGACCCAGCGTCGGCAACGGCAGCGGCGCGATACCTTCGCGATTTCACTGGTCGGATATACCAATGCCGGGAAAACCAGCCTGTTCAACACGCTGGTCAATGCACAGGCCTATGCCGCGGACCAGTTGTTTGCCACACTGGACACAACGACCCGCAACCTGTTTCTGGGCGACGCGACCCGATCGGTGTCATTGTCCGATACCGTAGGGTTCATCCGCAACCTGCCGCACGGCTTGATCGCCGCCTTTGAGGCAACGTTGCAGGAGGCCGTCGACGCCGACGTTCTGCTGCATGTCGTGGATGCCGCCAATCCGGAGCATCTGGAGCAGATGGAGGAGGTCGCACGTGTGCTTCAGGAAATTGGCGCCTCGAACATACGCCAGATTTTGGTGTTCAACAAGCTCGATGCAATGGAGCCGGCGCACAGTCCGCTGCATATGCATGACCAGATTACATTCAACGGAAACCTGACGGACCGGGTGTTTATCAGCGCGCGGACGGGTGTGGGTATTGCGGAGTTGCGTACATTGCTGGCGCAGCTGGCACGGCCCGGCGGAGATGCGGCAAACCCAGCCGACAATTCCCATGGCGAAGCGGAGGGTGTTGTGCAATTGGGCACAATCGAACGATGACGAAAATGAGAATCTGAGATGAATTCGTATTTACCTGTTTCAGGCTGGACGCGCATCGGCCAGCGCGTGCGAGGCATGTTCAATCTGAACGACTCGCGGTGGGGCCGTGGCGACGACAAGGCACCGGAGGACGGCAAGCCGGAATCCCCGCCACAAGACGACCCACCGGGGCTGCCGCCGCCGTCGAACAACAACCGCCCGCGTGGACAGGGGCCGCAACAAGGGCCGCCCGATCTCGATGAATTGTGGCGAGATTTCAACCGCAAGCTCGGGGGTCTGTTTGGTGGTGGGCGTCAGGGGGGTGGGCGTGGCGGCAATTCCGGAGGCGGTGGCAGTTTCCAGCCGGACATGAAAAATGCCGGCATCGGAGCGGGTCTGATCGCAGCAGTTGTAGTGCTGATCTGGCTGGGTACCGGCTTCTTCATCGTGCAAGAGGGGCAGCAGGCTGTAGTGACGCAGTTCGGCAAGTACAAGAGTACGGTGGGAGCAGGTTTCAATTGGCGGTTGCCGTATCCGATCCAGCGCCATGAACTGGTGTTCGTGACCCAGATCCGTTCCGTTGACGTCGGTCGTGACACGGTCATCAAGGCAACGGGATTGCGAGACTCCGCCATGCTGACCCAGGACGAAAACATCGTCGAGATCAAGTTTGCCGTGCAGTACCGCCTCAGCGATGCCCGCGCGTTCCTGTTCGAGAGCAAGAATCCGTCGGACGCGGTATCGCAGGCCGCCGAAACAGCCGTGCGTGAGGTCGTGGGCAAGATGAGCATGGATTCAGCGTTGTCCGAGGAGCGCGACCAGATTGCGCCCAGGGTCCGTGAATCCATGCAATCCATCCTGGATCGCTACAAGGTCGGCATTGAAATTGTCAACATCAATTTGCAACAAGGGGGAGTGCGTCCACCCGAGCAAGTGCAGGCAGCTTTTGACGACGTGCTCAAGGCCGGTCAGGAGCGCGAGCGTGCGAAGAACGAAGCGCAGGCCTATGCCAACGACGTGGTGCCGCGAGCCGTCGGTTCGGCCTCGCGGCTCAAGGAAGAGTCGGACGCCTACAAGGCACGCATCGTCGCGCAGGCGCAGGGTGATTCGCAACGGTTCAAGTCGGTGCTGGCCGAATACCAGAAGGCGCCACAGGTGACCCGGGATCGCATGTATCTGGACTCCATGCAGCAGATCTACTCCAATGTGACCAAGGTGCTGGTTGACTCTCGATCGGGCGCCAACCTGTTGTACCTGCCACTGGACAAGATCATGCAGCAATCGCAAGCCGGTGGCGAGGCCGTCGAGGCTGCCCCCGCGCCCGCCACCGGGTCGGCTCTGCCGCCAGGATCATCTTCAACAGATTCCCGCTCGCGCGATGCCACGCGCGCACGTGAACGCGATACCCGCTAGGACAGCGTCATGAACAGGTTAGGTTTAATTTTCACCACTTTGTTGCTGGTGCTTGCGATCGCCAGCTCGATGCTGTTTGTGGTCGACCAACGGCAATTCGGCATCCGGTATGCGCTCGGTCAGATCAAGGAAGTGATCACTGAGCCAGGGCTGAACTTCAAGTTGCCACCGCCGTTCCAGAATGTGACCTATATCGACAAGCGATTGTTGACGCTCAACAGCACCGACGCCGAACCGATGCTCACTGCAGAGAAACAGCGCGTCGTGATCGACTGGTATGTGCGCTGGCGGGTGACCGATCCAGGCGAATATATTCGTAACGTGGGTCTCGATGAAACCGCTGGCGCCAATCAGCTCAACCGGGTGGTGCGCAATGCATTTCAGGAAGAGATCAACAAGCGTACGGTCAAGGAACTGTTGTCGACCAAACGTGAGGCGCTGACAGCCGACGTCAAGACGCAGGTGCTGGCCGCGGTGGGAGGCGTCAAGCCCTGGGGTATCGACGTCATCGACGTGCGCATTACGCGAGCCGATTATGTGAACACTATCACCGAGTCTGTGTACCGGCGCATGGAAGCTGAACGCAAGCGCGTCGCCAACGAGTTGCGCTCCACTGGCGCCGCCGAAGGCGAAAAGATCCGCGCCGATGCCGATCGCCAGCGTGAGATAACCATTGCCAACGCCTATCGTGATGCCCAGAAGATCAAGGGCGAGGGGGATGCAGATGCCGCGCGCACCTATGCTGAGGCGTTTGGCCGCGACCCTCAGTTCGCACAGTTTTACCGCAGTCTGGACGCCTACAAGGCGAGCTTTAACAAAAAGGGCGACGTGATGGTGGTCGATCCGGCATCGTCCGAGTTCTTCAAAGCTTTGCGTGGCGCCGCTCCACCATTGCCACCGGCTGCCGCGAAGAAATAACGCTTGGACACCGGCGACGCGTTCTGGCTCGCATTTGGCCTGCTGCTGGTGGTAGAGGGCTTGTTCCCGTTCCTGTCACCGGCAGGGTGGCGGCGTATGTTCCAGCAGCTGCTGCAGCTCACAGACGGGCAGGTCCGATTCTTCGGGTTGTGCAGCGTCTTGGGTGGCCTGATACTGATCTGGCTGCTCAATTGAGAGCGTGAGAGGCTATCGCTTGAATCTTCGACCGCATTGCAGCCGGTAGAATCGCAGTTTTAACAGCCCCCGATAAATCATGTCCGCCTGGGTCTTGCCGGATCACATTGCTGATGTCCTGCCATCCGAAGCGCGCCACATCGAAGAGGTGAGGCGGGACCTGCTCGACACCGCGCGCCGGTATGGCTACGAGCTGGTCATGCCGCCGATGTTGGAGCACCTCGAGTCGCTGCTCACCGGAACGGGCAAGGCGCTGGGCCTGCAGACCTTCAAGCTGGTCGACCAGCTGTCCGGACGCCTGCTCGGCCTGCGTGCCGACAGCACACCGCAGGTCGCGCGCATCGATGCGCACCTGCTCAACCGATCAGGCGTGACCCGGCTGTGTTATTGCGGTCCGGTGCTCCATACCCGGCCCGACAAACCACACGCAACGCGCGAGCCGCTGCAGTTCGGCGGCGAGATCTATGGCCATGGCGGCCTGGAGGCCGACCTGGAAATCCTGTTGCTGGCGCTCGACTGCCTGCGCGCGGCGGGGGTTCCCGAGCCCATGGTCGATCTGGCCGACGTGCGTATCGTGGATGTGTTGCTTGCCGACATGCCGATACACGCTGAGCAACTCGAAGAGATCCACTATGCGCTGGCCACCAAGGACGCCAGCGAACTGACTCGCCTGGCACGCGATTTCGATGCGCCGTCGCGCGAAGCGCTGCGCGCCCTGGTGGATTTGTACGGGGACGCGACCGTGCTCGAACGGGCCCACGCCATTTTGCCGGCCAAGCCCGGCATCACGAGCGCGCTCGACAACCTGCAATGGCTGGCTGGCCAACTGCAGGATGTGCCGGTGAGTTTCGACCTCGCGGACATGCGGGGATACGCTTATTACAGTGGTTCGCGCTTTTCAATTTATTCCCGCAGTGCCGTGGATGCAGTGGCGCGTGGTGGGCGTTACGACGAAGTCGGCGCGGCATTCGGACGCAAGCGGCCGGCCGCTGGTTTCAGCCTTGACATCAAGGCCCTGGTGGCGGCCGTGCCCGCCCGGCCGCTGCATGCGGCGATCCGCGCGCCCTGGAGCGAATCGGACGACGTACGCAAGATGATTACATCGCTGCGCGCAAGAGGCGAGACTGTCGTCTGCGTGCTGCCCGGACATGAAAATGAAGTCGATGAGTTCCAGTGTGATCGCGAACTGCTGCAGGTTGCGGGGCAATGGGTTGTGCAGGCAATGTGAGGCTGGTTTGACATGAAAGCAAGTTCGGGACGAAACGTCGTCGTCGTCGGTACCCAATGGGGCGACGAGGGCAAGGGTAAGCTGGTCGACTGGCTGACCGAGAGCGCGCAAGGCGTCGTGCGGTTTCAGGGCGGGCACAACGCCGGCCACACACTGGTCATCAATGGTGTCAAGACAGCCTTGCACCTGATTCCGAGTGGCATCATGCGCGCCGGTGTGCGGTGCTACATCGGCAATGGTGTGGTGGTGTCGGCGGCCAAGTTGTTCGAGGAGATCGAAGGACTGGAGCGCGCCGGTGTCCAGGTGCGCGATCGGTTGCGTATCAGCGAGGCCTGTCCATTGATCTTGCCGATCCATGTGGCGCTCGACGTTGCCCGCGAGGCGGCCAGGGAGCAGGGCGGTCACGCACGGATCGGCACGACCGGACGCGGCATCGGGCCGGCATACGAAGACAAGATCGCCCGTCGCGCCCTGCGCGTGCAGGACTTGAAGTACCCGCAGCGCTTCGAGGCCAAATTGCGCGAATTGCTCGCACTGCACAACCATGTGCTGACGACCTTCCTGGGCTCCGCAGGTTTTGAGTTCGACGACAGTCTGTCGAAATACATGGTCAATGGCGAAGTGCAGTTCCAGCCGGTGTTCGACGAAGCCATGCGCCACGCCGAGTTGCTGCGCCCGATGATGGCCGATGTGTCGCGCGAGCTGAACGAGGCCCATGCACACGGCGCCAACCTGTTGTTCGAAGGCGCGCAGGGAACCTTGCTCGACGTCGATCACGGCACGTATCCGTATGTCACCTCGAGCAACTGCGTGGCTGGCAATGCCGCTGCTGGATCCGGCGTCGGCCCTGGCCTGCTGCACTATGTGCTGGGTATCACGAAAGCCTATTGCACGCGCGTTGGCGGCGGGCCGTTCCCGACCGAACTGGAATGGGAAAAACCCGGAACGCCGGGTTATCACATGAGTACCGTGGGCGCGGAAAAAGGCGTCACCACCGGCCGCTCGCGTCGCTGCGGCTGGTTCGATGCCGCGTTGCTCAAGCGTTCCGCGCAGGTCAATGGCCTGTCCGGGCTGTGCGTGACCAAGCTCGATGTGCTCGACGGACTGGAGACACTCAGCCTGTGCACCGCTTATGAACTCGATGGCGAGACGATCGACATTCTGCCGATGGGCGCCGATGACATCGCGCGCTGCAAACCGATCTACGAAGTCATGCAGGGCTGGAGCGACAGCACCGTGGGTGTCACACGTTACGAGGCATTGCCCATTGCCGCTCGTTTGTACCTGCAACGCATTGAGCAGGTCACCGGCGTGCCAATCCATATGGTGTCCACCAGTCCTGACCGTGACCACACGATCCTGGTGCGTCATCCATTCCTGGCCGATTAGCGCCTCCCAACTCCATCAGCAGCCACCCCAGCCCTGGAAGGATTTCAATATGTTGACCGAAGACGGCAAGCACTTGTATGTGAGTTACGACGAGTACCACAATCTGATCGAGAAACTCGCGATCCGGCTGTTCCAGTCGGAGTGGCAGTTCGACACCATCCTGTGCCTGGCGCGCGGTGGCATGCGTCCCGGAGACATCCTTTCGCGTATCTTCGACAAACCACTGGCGATCATGTCGACCAGTTCCTACCGCGCCGAGGCTGGGACCCAGCAAGGCCAGCTCGACATCGCCCGCTACATCACGACACCGAAGGGTGAGATTGCCGGCAAGGTCCTGCTCGTCGATGACCTGGCCGATACCGGCAAGACGCTGGCCGCCGTGATCGACCAGTTGCGCAACAATTACGCCCCTATCACCGAGTTGCGCAGTGCCGTGATCTGGACCAAGGGCGTTTCCGCGTTCAAGGCCGACTATTCCGTCGAGGACCTGCCAACCAATCCCTGGATCCATCAGCCCTTCGAAGGCTACGACGCGATGCGGCCCGAGCAGCTGATCGAAAAATGGAGCGTTTGAAAATACGAATGGCCCATGTCTGAGACCGCCACCAACCTGATCCACCATCCGTACCAGCCGCCGCAGGGTTTCGTATCGCCGCAACCCGCCGTATTCAAGGCCTCAACGGTGATCTTTCCCAACGTGGCTGCGATGCGCAGCGCCGAGTGGAAAGACAAGTCAGGCTACACCTACGGTCTGCACGGCACACCGACCACCTACCAACTGGAGGAACGGTTGTGCACACTCGAGGGTGGCCTGCAGTGCCTGCTGGCCCCCAGCGGACTGGCCGCAATCGCCACGGTGTGCCTGTCGCTGCTGCGCACGGGTGACGAGATACTGGTACCGGAAAATGTCTATGGACCGATGAAGTCGCTGGTACAGGGCGAACTGGTGTCGTGGGGTATTACGCATCGCTACTATGACCCCATGGATCCACAGGATCTGGCTGACAAGATCGGGCCCAACACACGGCTGGTCTGGCTGGAAGCGGCTGGCTCCGTGACGCTGGAGTTTCCTGACCTGTTGGCGATGTTGCGCATCTGCAAGGAGAAATCGGTATTGACGGCGCTCGACAATACCTGGGGCGCAGGCCTCGCGTTTCATCCGTTCGATCTCGTCCCCGGGTCAGACACCCCTATCGCCGTCGATCTGACAGTGCATGCCTTGACCAAATACCCCAATGGCGGTGGCGATGTGCTGATGGGCAGCGTGATCACACGTGACCCGAAGCTGCACATGGACCTGAAGCTCACCCATATGCGCCTTGGCATTGCGGTGGGGGCCAACGATGCGGAGTCGGTGCTGCGCGGCCTGCCCAGCATGGTACTGCGCTACCAGGCGCACGACGCGACTACGCGCCTGCTGACGGCATGGGCACAGCAGCAACCCGAATTTGCGCAGGTGCTGCATCCGGCGTTGCCCGATTCGCCAGGCCATGCGCATTGGCGTGCCATATGCCATGGCGGCCCCGGCAGTTCCGCCGGTCTGTTCAGCGTGGTGATCGCAGATAGCTTCAGTGCGGCTCAGGTGGACGCCTTTTGCGATGCACTGAAGCTGTTCAAACTCGGCTACAGCTGGGCCGGGCCGGTCAGCCTGGTGGTTCCGTACAAACTCGCCAACATGCGCAGCCACAGACCGGCGTATTTGCGCGCCGGCACCGTGGTCCGGTTCTCCGTCGGTCTCGAAGCCGCCGTCGATCTGCAGGCTGATCTGGATCAAGCGCTGCGCCAGTCACTGCGCTGACTGCGCGTTTTCCTCAATGGCTGGCGCGATCGACGCAGGTTATGCTGGTATCCATGGTCACAACAGAGGCGCCCAACACGCGCAATCCTCCTGACCCGGTGCCGCCGCGGGTGACTGCAGAGGTCTCGCCGGCACCGTATTTCCCCCCACCGCCAGAGGCCCCGCAAAAGACGATCACCAACCTGGGCCGGGGCGCACCCCTGCGGTGGCTTGCAGCAGGCTGGAATGATCTGTTCGCGCACAAGGCCATCGCCCTGTTTTACGGCATCTGCTTCTGGTCGATGGCGGTCGTATTGGCCCTGGTGTTCCGCAGCAAGCCCGAATACGCCATGTCGATCGCATCCGGGTGCCTTCTGGTGGGCCCGTTTCTCGCAATGGGCCTGTATGAGGTCAGCCGCCGCCGCGAAGCCGGTTTGACACCGGATCTGGCCTCGTCTCTCACGTGCTGGGACACACGGCTGCGCAGCGTGGGGCTTCTGGTGCTGGTGCTGATCGTGCTTGAACTGATCTGGGCTCGCGCGTCACTGGTCGTATTCGCGGTCTTCTTCAATACCGGTATGCCGTCGACCACCGGCGTAGTCAAGGCGGTTTTCAATCCTCAGAACTGGGAGTTCATCGCCATTTATCTCGCCGTGGGCGGTGCGTTTGCCGGCCTGGTCTACGCGATTTCGGTGGTGTCGATCCCGATGATCCTGGACCGCGACACAGATGCGATTTCGGCGGCGATCACCAGTTTGCAGGTTGTCGTCGAAAATCCGGGCGTGTTGCTGCTGTGGGGCGCGATGATCACCGCGTTGGTCGCGCTGGCGCTGTTGCCCTGGGGTCTCGGGCTGGTGGTGGTCGGTCCCTGGCTGGGCCATGCCAGTTGGCATGCCTACCGCGGATCGGTGTCCTGGCAAGCAGACGAGGCGCAGTCGCCAAACGAAACGGTGCCGGGTACGCGGGCCTGACAGGAGGGCGCAGGGCAGCGGTGCACGCGAGCCGTGCCGCTGCATTTTGATCTCAATTGCATGAACTGTTAAAGTTGGGCATAAACTGAAAGGTCAAATTGGCAACACCCAACTACGGATACGAGAAACGGCAGAAAGAACTTGCGAAAAAACGCAAGAAGGAAGACAAACTCAAGGAGAAGGCCCAGCGCAAGCAGGGCGGCCCGGGTCAGTACGAGCCGAGCCAGAGTTATGTTGACAATACGCGCGCTCCGGGCGATCCCGGGCCAGGCACACCGGCCCAGTCCTGAGTCAGCCGGGATCCCCCAGCGAGCCGTAGCCTGTCGGTTGTGGTCCCTGCGTCTTGCGCTGCGCGGGCAGCTGCCCCGCTAACAATCAAGACTGCATGGCGCACCAACCCGCGCCATGGTGCGAAACCCCTGATGCGCGTTACGCGGGTCCGTCGTGCCTGCGGCTATCTAGGTCGAGCGTGGCGGCAACGCTGTCCATTGCCCGTTCGGTGCGGTCAATGGGTGACAAGCTTCGCGCCCGATCGTAGTTGCTGAAGTTGCGCTGCATCGATTGAAGGTAGACTGGGTCGTAATGGGTGGTCAGCAGATCCTGTACGACCGAGCGCAGGTCTCCGGCGTGCACCGCAGATTTCCACTCCTGTATTACGACCTTGCCCCGGATCTCGACCAGCGCGTCCAGACGGGAGCAGAACGCATCGGTATCGCGCACGAAGAAATCGTAGTCTTCCATCAGTAACGCCACGCGTTCGGTGTCGCTCAGTTCCAGGTTCAGGCAATTGCCGCGCTGGCGCATGGCGTCCATCAATGACTGCGGCACGGCGACATTGCCCACCTTGCGGCTTTCACTTTCGACAAACACCGGCCGCTGCGGGTCGAATCGCCGCAGCACATCCCACACCTGCGTGTCGAACGCTTTCTGTGACGGCTGTGCAACGCCGGGAATCGCCCCCAGCACCGAACTGCGATGGTTGGCCAGCGCCTCCAGATCCAGCACCTGCGCCCCGGCCCGTGCCAGCGACTGCAGCAGCCGCGTCTTGCCGGAGCCGGTGGTGCCGCACACCACCTGGTAGTCGAACAAGCCCACCAAACGCTCGGTATCGGCCACGACCGCGGCCCGGAACGCCTTGTATCCGCCCTGGACAATGCCGACCCGGAAACCGATCTGGTCGAGCACCAGCGACAACGATCCGCTGCGTTGGCCGCCACGCCAGCAGTACAAAAGTGGTTTCCATGACCGGGGTTTTTCCATCGCCCGCGCCTGAATATGGTCGGCGATATTGCGCGCCGCCATCGCCGCGCCCATCTTGCGTGCATCAAACGAACTGACCTGCTTGTAGACGGTGCCGACCTCATGGCGTTGTACATTGTTCAGCGTCGGCCAGTTGACCGCACCCGGCAGGTGGTCGAGCGCGTATTCATCTTCGCTGCGCGCGTCGATGATCGTGTCGTAGCTGTCGAGTTGCCCCAGCAAGGCGACGGCGTCAATCGGGGTCAGGCTCACCTTGCGGCCCACGCACGTGTCACGGGCTGCAACGCACCGCAGGCCAGGTGGGCCAAGCTCCATCGGGTCGGGTTCACGGCAGCTGCTTTCGCAACATCGGCCAGACATTGGCCAGCATTATTGGTTGTGCCTCGGCCGTCGGGTGGATCCGGTCGCGCTGGAACAGGCGGGTCGGATCGTCGCCATCGGCCACGCCCTTGAGCAGGAACGGCACCAGTGCCGCCCCAGTGGCTTTGGCGGCCTGCTCGAACAGACCAGCGAAGCGGGCGGTGTAGTCGCTGCCATAGTTGGGCGGCACCTGCATGCCGATCAGCAGCACCTTGGCGCCTGCTTGCTGCGCCAGCCGGGTCATCTGGTTCAGGTTCTCCTCGGTCATTTTCAGCGGCAGGCCGCGCAGCGCGTCGTTGCCACCGAGTTCGATCACCACATGGCTGGGCTTGTGTTGCGCCAACAGGGCTGGCAGCCGGCTGCGACCACCCGATGTCGTGTCGCCACTGATACTGGCATTGACCACACGCGCCGAAACCGACTCCTGGCGCAGTTTTTCGTCCAGCAGGGCAACCCAGCCGCTGCCGCGGCGCAGGCCGTACTCTGCACTCAGGGAGTCCCCCAGCACGACGATGGTATGGGCTGGGCCTTTGCCCTTACCATCGACGCTGACCTTGGCCACTGCAGCAGCCTGGGCCCATACTGGGGAGCCACAAAACCCCACAAGGCCGGCTGCGCCAACCGCCGCGATAAAGTATCTTCGATTCAAAACCAAAAGCCTTTCATGCCTACTACCAGCGCTGAGCCGATTATCTCGGCCGAACATGTATTCAAGTCGGTAACCGATTCGACCGGTACCCTTGATATTTTGCGCGATATCGATTTCGTGCTGGCGCAAAGGGAGACTGCGGCCATTGTCGGTGCCTCTGGCTCGGGCAAGAGCACGTTGCTGTCGATCATTGCCGGGCTGGACACCCCCACCCGTGGCACGGTGCGGCTGGCCGGCCAGGACCTTTTTGCGATGGACGAAGACCAGCGCGCCGCCTTGCGGGCCGATAAGGTCGGATTCGTATTCCAGAGCTTCCAGTTACTGGGCAATTTGACTGCGCTCGAGAACGTGATGCTGCCGCTCGAGCTCAGTGGCAGGCGCGACGCCCGCAAGGCCGCCGGCGATATGCTCGCGCGTGTCGGTCTGTCGGAACGACTCGGACATTACCCGAAAGTGCTTAGTGGAGGCGAACAACAGCGTGTAGCGCTAGCCCGCGCGTTTGTGGTTCAACCGGCGGTACTGCTGGCCGATGAACCCACCGGCAGCCTTGACTTTGCCACCGGTGAGACCATCATGAAACTGATGTTCGACCTGAATACGGAACTGGGCACGACCCTGGTATTGGTCACCCACGACCATGGCATAGCGCAAAGATGCACGCGCCGCATCACGATTGAAGCTGGACGGATAGTCGAGCCCGTCGCCTGATTCGCGCCGCGATCCGTTACGAACGCCGGATAATCGGGCCCATGTCCAGTCCCAAGATCGTTTTCGGCTTCCATGCCGCCGGTGTGCGCATGCGCACAGCACCACAATCCGTCATCGAGGTGCATTTCGACGCCAGTCGGCGCGACGCCCGCATGCGCCAGTTTCTGGACCGCGCGACCGAGGCCGGTGTGCGTCTGATCGAGTCCGATGGCTTGCGGCTGTCCAAACTCTGCGGCACCCACGCGCACCAGGGAGTCGCGGCACGGGTGCACGAGATCACCAGAACCCACTCGCTGGATGAACTGCTGGAGAACCTCGAAGAGGCACAAGCGGCATTGCCGGTCGACCAGCGCACCGCCCCGTTGTTGCTGGTGCTCGATGGCGTAACCGATCCGCACAACCTTGGCGCCTGCCTGCGGGTGGCCGATGGCGCAGGCGCACATGCGGTGATCGCGCCCAAGGACCATGCGGCGGGCATCAACGCAACCGTCGCCAAGGTCGCCAGTGGCGCCGCCGACACAGTGCCGTATTTCATGGTGACCAACCTGGCCCGAACACTCAATGAACTCAAGGAACGTTCGATCTGGGTCATCGGCACCAGTGACACCGCGACCCGATCCGTTTACCAGGCAGACCTGCGCCAGCCGGTCGCACTGGTGCTCGGTGCGGAGGGGGCCGGCATGCGGCAATTGACGGCCAAGACCTGCGACGAACTGGTGCGGATCCCGATGCACGGCGCGGTGGAGAGCCTCAACGTGTCGGTGGCCAGTGGTGTGTGTCTGTACGAAGCGCTGCGCCAGCGCAGTGTGTGAGGCTGCAGGCGGTCAACCGACAGCCCGACTGCCTGCTACACCCAGCCCAGGGCGCCTAACACGGCGCCGGTGCCGAGCAACCACAGCAGGTGAATGCGCGTGCGCCAGACGATCAGCATGCTGCCAATCGTCAGCAGCCACAAGGCCCATGCGCGCGGCTGCTGGTCCAGCGCACCGGCAAGCAACCAGGCGGTGGCCAGCAACAGCCCGATCACGATCGGGGCCATGGCCATCTTGAAGGCCCGCACCGAGCGCCGGTTGCGATTGCGGTGACCCCAACGGCTTGCCGTGTAGGTGAGCACGGTACTGGGCAGCAATATGCCCACCATGGCAACCACCGCTCCCAGCAGAGCCCAGGCAGTGCCACCGTGGTTGAGTCCGATGTTCCAGCCCAGCAGCGCAATGAACAGCACATTGGGGCCTGGCGCAGCCTGCGCCAGCGCAATACTCGAGGAAAATTGTGGATCGGATAACCACATGCGCTGGTCCACCAGGTAACGGTGCATTTCCGGCGCCAGCATAATTGCGCCGCCGACTGCCAATAGTGACAACGACAGGAAATGGCTGAACAGCGCCAGCCAGTCGGACCACGCCAATGTCGTGGTCACGCGCGCCCCAGCCGGAACCAGGCCCAGACGCCGGCCGGAATACCCAAGCCCAGCAATACCCAGACCAGCGGAAGGTGCAACTGGGTGATCACTACAAAGCTGACAATTCCCGCCGCTGCGCAGGCCGGTCGGCCCATGGCATTGTTGCGCAGGGCCGGGATCAGTTTGAGCCCGGTCGCGGCGATCAGGCCGGTGGCGACGGCCGCGAGACCGCGCAGTGCGCCGCGCGCACTCGGCTCATCGGCGACGCTGGCAAACAGCGCCGCCAACAACAGCACGATCACCAGTGGAAACACCAGCATGCCGGCCAGCGCGACCATTGCGCCGCGCAATCCGAAATACCGTCCGCCGATCATCAATGACAGGTTCACCACATTGGGACCGGGCAGTATCTGGGCCACAGCCCAGTCCTCGACGAACTCCTCGGGCGTCAACCAGCGCTTCTTTTCGACGAGTTCTCGCTGCACCACCGCCAGCACACCGCCGAATCCCTGCAATGCAAGGACACTGAACGACCAGAAGAGATCAGCCAGCGACGCGGGTTGGGTCGTGACAGGGGCGAGCGGAGGTGTGTCCAGCATGCCGAAATTATCACTGCGGGCCAGCGGCCGGTCCGTGCCCAGCACACCACATGCGCGCAGAAATCAGCAAGGCGACCCCATTGGAATTAACCTGCGACGCTGGGAATTTCATCGCCCTGTCTCAGTCTGTTCGGCTAATGATGTGACGCTATCAAGCAGCGGGTTCATCCACCTGGGCCGTTGAATCAGGCGGTGGCAATTGGCTGGCCGCGGCATCGACCGGTTCGGCCGTGTCATCCGGTCGCGGTTCCGTGATGCTGCTCACCAGTGCGTCGATGCGGTCCAACCATTGCTGCAATGGTTCGGGGTAGTTTTCCTGCACTTGGTTGCGCCAGCGCCTGCGCGCTTCGCGCCCCAGGGTGCGCAGTTGCCAACTCCCCTCGCGCGCCAGCATCGTCAGTTCTGTCTGTACCGTTTCGTCCTGCAACGCGTCGCCCAACTGGGCCAGTTGGTCGGGAACGGCACCGACACCTGCCAGTGCACGCTGCATCTTGGCACCGTGGTCGGCCACGAGCGCCAGGCCGTCCCGGCGCGCCGGGGTCAGTTCGGCCGCGGATCCGACGTCCAGCGGCAACTGGGCCAGGATGGCATTGATCTCGCCCAGCAGTGCGACCGGGTCATCCAGCAGCACGACGGCGGCGCTGAGCACATCGAAGTGGGGCTGCACCAGCGTCAATACCTGGGCTGACATCTCCGGATCGTAACGATGTGCATTCATGCGCAGCAGCACCGACAGCTGCATCTCGGGAGCGCTGCGTCCGGGTGCAAACATGGCAGCGACCACCTGCGACAGGCAGATCACCCGCCCCAGCACACTGATGGCGTTACCGGAGAGGTTGCGCGGATAACCCGAGCCATCGAGGTGTTCCTGATGTTCCGAGACTGCACGGATCACCTCGCGTGGATACTGGTGATGGCGTTCGACCAGCGTGGTCGACAGCAGGGGGTGCGAATAGAGCTGGCGCCGCTGTTCCCGATTGAGCCTGTGTCCGGGCTGCAGCAGCACCGGGTCGACATGCAGCATGCCGATATCGTGCAGCAGCCCCGCAGCGGCAGCCACGGCGAGGTCGAAACGCGATATCAGTAGCGGCTTGTTCACCAACCAGACCGCCATCAACGCCGTGCGCACAAGATTCATGTAGATCTCGGGACGCACATCACGCGCCACCGTCAGCTGTAACGCCATCGCTTCGGGCAAGGGCACGGTCTCGATGACATTGAGAAGCAGTTTGCGCGATACCGAGTCTGCCGCCAGACGCCCGAAAAATGGAACGTCATCCATGATCGACACCGCAGTGCGCTTGAGCGACTCACCGGTGACACCATTGATGCTCACCACCGAATCTTCCAGCGGCGCGGCCAGCTTGTGCTGCATCAGTCGCTCGTACAGGCTCAGGTTGATCGACACACCCTTGTCGACGACCTTGATGCCCTGGCTGTTGAAGATCGCCTGCGCAGCGACTACGTGCTGGCGCTCGCCCAACTGTGCAACGGCTTGCGTGAAGTGTTTGGCTTCGGATGCGTTCTCGGTCATGTTTTTCAGGCTCGGGGCCGGTCGAGGGGGGAGCATAACCCAGCGAATGGGGTTCCTGTGGGCTCGCGTCCTCTATGATGCACCTCTAATGGCTGAACTATCTCTCCCGCGTACTATTCCCCCTGTCGGTTCCGCCACCGGCGACAGCCGCGCCCTGCGTGTGGCGCTGGGCCAGTTCGCGACCGGCGTCACCGTGATCACCACCCGTGGCCGTGACGGCGCCTTTGTCGGACTAACCGCCAATTCGTTCGGCGCGCTGTCGCTCGAGCCGCCGCTGATCACCTGGGCGCTGCGCCTGGGATCGGCCAGCTTGCCGGTGTTCCAGTCCAACGCGCGGTTCGTGGTCAATGTGCTGACCGAGGCCCAGGTCGAGACATCCCGTCTGTTTGCGTCTTCCGCGCCCGACAAGTTCAGCCAGGTGGCACATGCGGAAAACCAGCACGGCATGCCCTACCTGCACGGTGCAGCGGCATGGTTCGAATGCCGCCGGCTGTCGCACCAGAGTGCCGGCGACCACTGCCTGTTCATTGCCGAAGTCGAACGCTATACCCACGCGGAAACCGCGCCGCTGCTGTTTCACGCTGGCGGCTATTTCACGCTCGGTTCGCGTCTGTGAGGCAGACAAAGGACATACGCCCATGATGCAGGAACGAATCGAGGGCAAGTGGATAGACGCCTTCACCGAGGTGTTCCGGCTGTGCGGCGTCAAGCCGGGCGAAAGCGCGGCAATCCTGTCGGAAACCCAATCGCGGCCCGTCAATGTGCATTTGGCAGAACTGGCGCTGCAACGACTCGGTGCGCGTGTTTTCCACCTCGAACTGGTCACCCCCCGTCTGCAGGCGCCGGTTCCGGTGCGCTCCACAGGCGCCTCCGATGCGATTGGTGCACTGGCCCCGGTGGTGCAGGCCTTGTCTTCAAGCGGCTTCGTGGCCGACCTCACGGTCGAAGGACTGCTGCATGCGCCGGAGCTGCCGCAGATCCTGGGAGGCGGTACGCGTGTGCTGATGGTCTCCAACGAGCACCCCGAAATTCTCGAGCGTTGTGCGCCCGACGCGGCGCTCGAGGCGAAGGTCAAGGCCGGCATGCGAATGCTCAAGAACGCGCGCCAGATGCGGGTGCAATCGGCCGCCGGCACCGACCTGACCATCACGCTGGCCGATGCCCGGGTCGGTGGCGGCTGGGGGTATACCGCCCGCGCCGGCAGTATTTCGCACTGGCCCGGTGGCCTGTGCCTGGCGTTTCCGGCCGCCGGCAGCGTCAACGGCACGCTGGTGCTCGATGCGGGCGATGTCAACCTGACGTTCAAGCGTTACCTGGAAAAACCGGTGACACTGACCGTGCACGACGATTTCGTGACCGACATCGCCGGCAACCACCTCGATGCCGACCTGATGCGCAGCTACTTCGCCGCCTGGGGCGATCAGGCCGCGTATGCCGTCTCGCATGTCGGCTGGGGCATGAATCCTAAGGCGCGTTGGGACGCGATGGCGTTCTATGACAAGAACGACTTCAATGGCACCGAACTGCGCGCGTTCGCGGGCAACTTCCTGTACTCGACCGGCGCCAATGAGGTTGCCGGCCGCCACACTCTGGGCCATTTCGACCTTCCCCTGCGCCAGTGTACTGTGAGCTTGGACGGTCACGTCGTGGTCGACCGGGGCCGGTTGCAGGGCGCCCTGGCATGAGGTGGACGCGATGACGGGGCCCCAGGAACTACCGTCCACACTGGAGCAGGGCGACGGCGAAACAGCGGTGTTTCTGTTGCACGGTGTCGGCGGCGGCAAGACCGCGTGGCGCGACAACCTGGGGGCTATCGCCGCTGCCGGCTACCGCGCCATTGCCTGGGACATGCCTGGCTACGGGGAATCAGCCACAGTCGATCCGTATTCAACACACGCGCTTGCGGTATCGCTGCAGCAACTGATCGCGCATACCGGGGCGCGTCGCAACGTTGTGCTCGGCCACAGCATGGGCGGCATGGTGGCGCAGGAACTCGTCGCGCTGGCGCCGCAAACCGTGCATGGCCTGATCCTGTCCGGAACCTCACCTGCCTTTGGCCGGGCCGAAGGCGATTGGCAACAGCAGTTCCTGCAGGCGCGCTTCGCGCCGCTCGACGCTGGCCTGAGCATGGCGCAGTTGGCGGCGCAACTGGTGCCTACGATGGTTGCCGCGGACAGCGCGCCAGACGCGGTACGTGCAGCGCAGGCGGTCATGGCAACGGTGCCGCAGGCCAGTTACCGCGCCGCGTTGCAGGCGATCGTCGGGTTCAATCGGCTGGACGCGTTGACCCGCATCGCAGTGCCGACCCTTTGCCTGGCTGGCGAACATGACCGCAATGCGTCGCCTGCGGTCATGCGGCGCATGTGCGAGCTCATCGCCGGCGCCCAATACCTGTGCCTGCCAGGTGTTGGCCATCTGGCCAACATGGAGCAACCGGCGGCATTCAATGCCGCCGTCCTGCAGTTCCTGCAGACACATTTTTCCGCCTGAGGAGGACCCCCATGTCGACAGCCCCGCACGCTCCCACCACCAGCCGGTATGTGCCACCGTCCATCGCCGGCGACTACACCGAGTTGACCGACAAGCAAAAGCAGTTGCTGGCGATCGCGTCCGACCTGGGGCGCAACAAGTTCGCGCCGCGTTCTGGCCAGATCGACCGCGACGCCGTGTTCCCGTTCGAAAACTACGCCGACATGCATACGGCCGGCCTGTTGCGCATTTGCGTGCCCGAGCAATATGGCGGCTGGGGTGCCGATTTCGCAACCTACGTCATGACGGCAGCCGAGATCGGGCGCCATTGCGGTGCTACTGCACTGACACTCAACATGCATGTCAGCTCGACCATGTGGACCGGCTTCATCGCCGATGACCTCGACATGACGCCCGAACAACGCGCCAGCCACGAGGAACACCGGGCGATGCACTACAAGCGCATCGTGGAGCAGGGTAAGGTCTATTCGCAGCCGTTTTCTGAAGGTGGTGCGGCCGCCGCCGGCAAGGCGCCGTTCGGCACGCTGGCGCGCAAGGTCGACGGCGGCTACATCGTCAACGGCAAAAAGATATTCGCGTCGCTGGCCGGCGCCGCCGACTACTACGGCATCCTGTGCACACTGGACAAGCCGGGCGCGACCCAGCGCGACTCGCTCTACCTGGCAGTGGACCGCAACCAGAGCGGCGTGACCGTCAGTGGTGACTGGGACCCGCTGGGCATGCGCGGCACGGTGTCGCGCAATCTGTTGTTCAAGGATGTGTTCGTGCCCGACGCGGAACGCCTGATGCCCGAAGGCATGTACGCGCAGGCAGCGTTGCGCTGGCCGCACATGTTTGCGACCTTGTCACCGACCTATATGGGCATTGCGCAGGCGGCCTACGACTTCACCGTGCAATACCTGCGCGCCGAAATACCGAACACGCCACCGGTCAAACGCCGGATGTACCCGACCAAGCAGATCGCCGTGGCCGAGATGAAGGTCAAGCTCGAGCAGACACGCGCCATCTTCCTGCAGAATGCCCGCGCGGCGCGGGTCGATCCATCCAAGGAAATCCGCCTCGGGCTACTGGCAACGCACTACACCGTCATGGAGAATGCGAATGACATCTGCCGGCTGGCGGTGCGCACCTGCGGCGGCCAGTCGATGCTCAAGACGCTGCCGCTCGAACGCATGTACCGCGACTCGCGCTGCGGCTCGCTGATGCTGCCGTGGACCGCCGAGTTGTGCATTGACCGCCTCGGCCGGGACTGCCTTTATGAATCCGGTGAACGTGACGAACCGGACGTGTTGTAACGGGCCGGCCGGCTGGACGGTCGCGCGGACGTAGGGCCTGTATAGATGAATCTGTCGCGCATCATCGAGCGGCATGCGCAGTTCTCGCCCGCTCGGGTGGCGCTGCACTTTGACGGCGAGAACATCCGCTTTGCGCAGTTATGGGCGCGTGTCCGGCGCGCCACCGCGGTGTTGCAGGGCTTGGGTGTGGCGCCCGGCGACCGGATCGCCTGGCTGGGTCTGAACGATCCGGCCATGCTGGTGCTTCTGTTTGCACTGGCGCGTATTGGTGCCATTCTGGCGCCGTTGAACTACCGGCTGGCGGCGGCAGAACATGCAGACATACTGGCCCATGCCGGCGCCCGCCTGCTGGTGTTCGATCCCCAGCATGCGCAACCGGCGCAGGCCCTGGCCGATGCTGGAGGCCTGCAGGCCGTGCAGGCCGGTAGTCTTGGCGACGGTGCGCTCGACGTCGTGCCGCTGGCGCCACCGGCACCGTTCGCTGGCGCCGACACTTCGCCGGTGCTACTGGTCTACACCTCGGGCACATCCGGCAAACCCAAAGGTGCCCTGCATACCCAGGCGGGCTTGATATGGAACTGCATCAACGCCACCCATGCGCAGGACCTCACCGCCGCCGACCATGTTTTGACCGCGCTGCCGCTGTTCCATGTCGGGGGCCTGTGCATCCAGACCCTGCCGGCCCTGCATGCCGGCGCCTGCGTCACGTTGCATAGCCGGTTCAACCCCGGCCAGTGGCTGGCCGACGTGCAGGCACGCCGCCCCGACCTGACGGTAATGGTACCTGCGACCTTGCGAGCAGTTCGCGAGCATCCGGGTTTTGCGGCAGCAGACCTGTCCTCGCTGCGGCTGATCGTGGCCGGATCGTCGGTCGTACCAGCCAGTCTGATCGCGCAATACCACCAGCGTGGTATTGCGATCGGACAGGTTTATGGCGCAACCGAGACCGGCCCGGTGTCGATCTACCTGCGCCGCGACGACGCCATGGTGGTGCCGGGTTCGACGGGCAGGGCGGGGCTGCATGTGGACGTGCGCCTGGTCGACGACCTGGGCTCGGATGTGGCGCAAGGTGCGGTCGGAGAAATCTGGATCCACGCGCCCAACCTGATGCAGGGTTACTGGCAGGATCCGCACAATCCGTCGTTTGTCGACGGCTGGTTTCACAGCGGTGACCTCGCGCGTCAGGATGCCGATGGTTTTTACTGGGTTGTCGGCCGTTCACGCGACATGATCATCTCGGGAGGCGAGAACATCTACCCCGCGGAGATCGAAAACCTGCTGGTCGCCAGCGACGAGATTGCCGAGGCCGCCGTGATCGGCCGACCCGACCCGCGCTGGGGCGAGGTTGCCGTGGCGGTGGTGGTGCGTAAGCCATGCTCGACCCTCGATGCGGCCGGCGTGATGTCGCTGTTGGACGGGAAAATCGCCCGTTACAAGTTGCCCCGGCAGGTCATGTTTCGCGACGACCTGCCCAAGACCGCGCTGGGCAAGGTGCAAAAAAAAGCACTGGTGCACTGGACACAGACGGACTAGCGCTGCAATCAGGCGCTCGCTGCCGCCAGCGTGCTCCGGCAGAACCGCCCCGCACGCTCCGGCGAGCACCGTCAATTCGCGCTTCGCCCATTGCGCTCCGACGCTACGTACACCGTAATGGGTCGATCCAGGAATCCGGCCGGCGCGACCCGCCTCAGATCGAATGAACGCGCAGAACCATCGAATTTCCAGACAAGGGCCTGCTGGCCAGAGAGGAAACGGATCGACTCGCCATGGCGCACGTTGGCCCAGCGCGTTTCGGATCTGATCGTGATGGTGCGTTCCGCCTGGGATGCGTCGACCGCGCCACCGAGCCTGAATGGGGGGGTCTCCGCCCAGCTTGCCGGGACAGCACAGGTCAGGACCAGGGCGGCGAAAACTGTCGAATGCAATATGCGCAACATGGGTAAGCTCCTTGAACTGGTGGGCCCCGATCCGGAGAACCCCATGGCGCGCAACCAATGGTTTGCCGCGCCAGGGGCGTTGTCCGACACCGTAATCGGCCATTGAGTCCGGTGTATTCCCCCTTGCCTCGCCAGGGGCAACCTGCGCGTGTAGTAGCGGCATTGCTGACAGTCCCCAACCCAAGTCCGTTTGGTTAGAAAGAGCGACAAGGCAAGCCATGGATCCAACTGGAACGTTCTTCGAAGCACCTCATGCCAGCGGCCGAAATGCAGGCCATCGGGACTTAAACGCCAGACTGGTTTCACTGGCGAAAACACGCATCGGAGCAGGTCAGAGAGATCGGCAAACTGATCACCTTCTGGCACCAAACCAGCCAGAACCGCCCCACCCGGGCCAATTGCCGCGTGGACTTGTGCGGCCGCTTCGCCGCCAAAGCGGAGTTACGAGTTGCAATATCGTGGGACTATTGCCGACCAGATTCGGAATGGACCATGAATGCGACTGAGATGGCAAGGGTACATCCAAAAATAGCCCCCGCCGACCAGGAGCAGACCTTGCCGGGCGACCCGCAAGCGGGCAAAATCGCATGTTGAAATTGCTTGCTGATGCGCAGAAGTTCTGCGTTAAAGGCGGTTAACACCAAGTCCACATGCTCCAACTACGTCCGAACTGCGAGTGCTGCAACTGCGACTTGCCGCCTGATTCAGAGAAGGCGCGGATCTGCTCCTTCGAGTGCACTTTCTGTGCAAGGTGTGCGAGCGAAGTGCTGGGCGGTCTTTGTCCAAACTGCGGCGGTGAACTTGTCGCCCGTCCTCGTCGTCCTGATATCAGGCTGGCAAAGTTCCCTGCATCCACGGAACGTATTTTCAAGCCCACGGGTTGCGCCACCCAAAAGTAGCCATACGTGCAATCGTCGTTGCGGCAATGGTTCAAAGGGGCATGTGTCGCCCGCATTGCCCATTCGTCAGGTACCACCGAGAAATCATGCTCGTACTGTTCATCCATGGGATGGGGAGGTCACCGGTCTCCGGGTGGCCATTGCTCCGCAAGCTGAAACGCGCGGGTTTTCTTACGGCAACCTTTGGGTACTTCGTCAGTCAGGAGACCGTCAGTCAAATCGTTGAGCGCTTGGTAGCGAAACTCCGCGCGTTGCTTGCAATCGAAGACCTTGTGCTCATCGGCCACTCGTTGGGCGGGGTGCTTCTGCGGCACGCGTTGGGCATGCTGGGAGAAACTCGCCATCGGGTACATCACTTGTTTCTCCTCGGCTCTCCGGTGACGCCGTCTCGCTTGGCAGTGCGGCTGTCAGGTAATTGGATATTTCGCGCCGTGACGCAAGACTGTGGGCAGCTGCTTGCGTCGCCGGCGCGAATGCTGGCAATCGCACCCTCCGAAGTGCCGACGACGGGCATCGCCGGAACACGCGGTTTCACCGGAGGCGGGCTATTTGGCACGGAGCCGAATGACGGTGTCGTAACCGTGTCAGAAGTCAGCGCACCGTGGCTGCAGAATCAGGTTTTGGTTCCTGTCATGCATACGTTGCTGCCTTCAAGTGCAACGGTCGCCGAAGCCATACTTAAAGAACTCGGTTGCGCTTAGCGGTGCCGCCGATGATCTCAAACTTCGAGCGACTGCTGTTGGCAGGGCGCCGTCCGGCACGTATCGACCAATACCGGTCGTTCGGCGCTTTTCGCCAAAGTAGACATTCAAGGAGTCTATACCTAGCTGCAGATGGTGTGCGCCGGCATTAGCGCCGGTCGTCGGTCTCTCCATGCCCGCAGCGTCTGTGAGGGCCGGAGCGGTCTCAAATCGAGTTTCAATGAAAATATCTAAGACACTTGTTCCCGCTTCAAATAGTTGGCGACTTCCTCAGTTGTGAATTCTGGGCCAACGAAATGACCGAGCTCTAAATCGCTCACGGAGGAGCCAAACCATAGGCGGTCGTCGCCAGCTATCAACTCAAGTATGCTTTTGATACACCCGCTCGAATCTAGAGTTGTCTCTACGGTCCAACCAGAAATTTGCGTCTCAACCTAGGTAAGGATGTCCCACGTTTCATTGGAACAGCGTGCCTTGATGAAATTCATCAAAGGTTGTCGTTGCTTTTCGTCGCCGGCGCCGCCTAGCGCGATGACCGACACAAACTGCAGCAGAAACTGCCCAGGATGACTTGCCGAATTCATCTGCTGCAGACGGGCCCGAGCTGCGGCATACGTGTGTTTGTCTGCATCGCAGTAGAAGCGCCTTCCAGGAAGTCCAAGTTGCGAGAACCTTGGGAGCATTCGGTGATGCTGAAGTTCGTTGTCAAGCATTGAGAGAACGTCAAGATAGGCGTGGGTTACTAGAAGCAGGTCACGATGGCGTCGCGCACGTTGTAGCCGTCGTCCACGACCGCCATCCAGCGCCATTTGTCGAACGTCGTGCAGGGGTGTGAAATGCCCAGGCCAACCCGATCGCCTACCTGCAGATCTATGATGGCACCGTCGGGCGCGCGAAGATAGGTGTGCTGGTCGTTAAGCCCCGTCACGCGCCAGTCGACAGGCGCAGGCGTTGGCGTGTCGGCGCCATGCCGGCAGACCCAGACCGCGATTGGCATCGACACGTCGAACGACAGATCCCGCTTGCCCGCAGCCACGATGGCCAGGCCGGGTTCCGGACGCGATTGCACCGTGGCCCAGACCTCCAGCGCCGACTGCAGGCCGTGGCCACAGGACAGGCGGCTGTCCATCACCGACATCATGCGTTTGTAGTTGCCATGGTCGAAAGTGACATAACAACCGGAACGCAACAAGGCGCGTACCGGGCGGGACAAGGCTGGACGCATGTGGCGCGCGACCAGGTCGAAGATGGATGAACCACCGGCACTGATGATGATCTCGGGCGACGCAAACAAACCACCTTTGTCGCATTCCTGCGCAACGGCCACCACACGCGCCATCAGCTTGTCGGCCAGCGCAGCGTCTGCCTGCGAGTCCCCCGTGCCCCAGAGCCCCTCGTAACACTCGATGCCGACAAGCTGCGTGGCGTTGCCTGCGTCAATGCGATATGCCAACTGCAGCGCGTCGGCATGGTCACGGCAACCGGTACGCCCACCGTCGAGACCGATCTCCAGCAGCACTTCGAACGGCTCCGTATTGCCGGATCGGATGCACCACTGTTCGATCAGATCAAGCTGCCCGATGGAGTCGACGAGGAACAGCAACCGCAGCTCCGGCATAGCCCGGCGCAACTGCACGATCGCAGCCAGGTCGGCATCGGTCAGCACCTGGTTCGCAATCAGGCAGTTACGCACACCGGCGTGAATACCCACACGTGCCTGACCGACGGTGGCAAAAGTGATTCCCCAGGCGCCGGCCTGCATCTGGCGCTGGAACAACTGGGGCGACATCGTGGTCTTGCCATGGGGGGCCATGTCGGCGCCATGGTCGCGTGCAAACGCCTGCATCCAGTCCAGGTTGGCCTGCAACGCATCGCGCCGTATGACAGCCAGCGGCAGCGGAAGGTCGCCTCGCAGCACGTTCCAGCCTTGTGCGCCAATGGCTGAGCGGCGCAGCGCCGGTTGCTGATGCGGAAAACCCTTGAAACCGGAATCGATCAGGGGGTCGGAAAAGTCGTGCATATGGGCTCCGAGTGCGCCAGGAAGGCAGTAGCGGCCAGTCTAATGGCAACTGATTTGCGCAGGGCATGGATCACGGGCCCATGTCCCGGAGGTACGACCGGGCCCGGCGCCTCGATCGACCCGCTCGGGCCGCTGCGCGTCACGTGCCGGCCTGCATCAAGTGCCGGCTGGCGCCAGGGCTGCGGCAGTAGCCATGGCCGCGGCCGCGGCGGCGGCCTCGTCAGCCGTGGCCGGATTGCTGGCCGAGCGCACCGTCACCAAGCCGGCGGCGAATGCGATGCCGTCTTCGGCGAACGCAGCGCGCAGGCGCTTGAGCGACTCCCGATAGACCATGGTGGGGTTGATCGGGCGCACGGTGAACTTGAACCGCAGCACCACCGCGTTATCGACGATTTCGGCCACGCCCTGCATCTTGAGCGGTAGCAGGAATTCAGGGCCGAACTCCGCGTCCTTCTGCAGTTCCTGGCCGACCCGCTTGGCAGCCTTGCGCGCCTTGTCGATATCGGTCTCGGCCGCCACCCGCAGGTTGAATTTGATGGTGCGCCAGTTGCGGCTGTAGTTGGTAACGGAGGCGAGTTGGCCGAACGGAATGGTGTGGATCTGGCCATTCTGATGGCGCAATTGCACCGAACGCATCGTCACCCGCTCGACCGTGCCCTTGAGCTTGCCGGTGTCGATATATTCACCGACCCGAAACGCATCGTCCGACATGAAAAAGATGCCCGAGACGATGTCGCGCACCAGGGCCTGTGAGCCAAAACTCAGCGCCAGCCCGAACACGCCGGCTCCAGCGAGTAGCGTGGTGAAGTCCGCGCCCAGTTGGGACAAGGCCAGGAAGGCCACCAGCAGCACGATGGTGGCGCCAACCAATACCCGGATCAGTGGCAGCATCGTTGTCAGCCGGGAGGCCGGCTGCGCGGCGATATCGTCATCGATCCCGGGCGAACCATGCGAGGCGGCGCGCAGCCGCTGCTCGGTCCACAAGTGCAGGTAGTTCCAGGCCACGAATCCGATGAACATCGTGATGGAGGCCGTTGTCAACGATTCCCGAATCGGGGTCCAGGTAGCCATCGGAATCACGTTCAATCGTTCGACCAGCCACAATTCTGTCAGCACGATCACAATGCCCAGCACCGCACCCGCAGCCGCCGCGTGTTGCAGCAGTCGAACCCACCAATGTGACTTGGCGGACAGCTCGAGCAGGGCGTACGCCGCGTACGCGATCATCGCGATGCGCAGGGAGTAAACCAGCGAGTGAAAAGCGGCGAACTCCAGCGTCACGACAGCAAAACTCCACGACACCCAGATCAGCGGTATGCCGATAGTGCCGACCCAGCGCCAGACCTGGTAGGCGCGCTCCGGCGACGAATGCGATGCCAGGTAACGCGACAGGCCCAGCGCGCATCCCAGTGCCACCAGCACACCCTGGATCAACACCATCCACTGTCCGGCCGGTACCGGCAAACCCGCGCGCAGCAGCACCGGCATGACGGCAATACCCATGATGCCGATAAACGTGGCACCAGCGAAAAACCATTTGAGCTCGCGTGCAGCCTGATCCGACATTGAAATTAACCGGAATTGCGGCAACGCAGGGCGCAGCGCCGCATGCAGGAACAACATGAACAGGCGCCAGCGCACCAGTCCCGACATCAGCGCCACCACCAGCATGTGGTGGTGCACCTCCAGGCTGAAGAACAACTGGACCGCGAGATAGGCGCCTGCTGCAAACAGCGACCACTGCAGCGTGTCGAGCGCGAGCAGGCCGAGGGCACCCCGCACGCGGATGGTGCTGGTGATGCAGCGCTCTCGCCATCGGGCGGTGAAACGGCGCACCGCCCAGGCCAGCAAGACCATCGCAAGCACAGAGGCGGCAGCCACCATCAAGGACTGGCTGGCTTCCTGGGCACCCCCCGCCGCCGCAATCCGTCCCACCGCATCCAGGAATTCACGTGGCATATCCGGTGCCGCCTGCACGATCTGCGTAGCCGTGTCGCGCAATTCGGTCCACTGTTGCGCCATCCGGGTCAGGTCCTGGCCGACACGCGTCAGATCGCCGCCCACCCGGGTGGCTTCTTCCTTGGTCAGGGCATGCGCCATCGGCATGGCGACAAGTATGGCCAACAGCAACTGTGCGACACGACCCGCCCAACGCCGCAAGAGGCCCCTATCCGCGCGACTGCTGCAATCCATGTGCGATTCCCTATTCGTTGAGTGATGTGTCCGGTCGCAGGCCGTTTGATGCAAGCGATCCGTGCGCGACGGGCTCGACCAGTCTCGCTCTGATCGACGCATCGAATAGCGTACCGCTTTGGCCCGGCGACAGACTCGCCGCAGGCCACACTCAGCCCGATCGAAAAAAACGATTGAATCCCCGTGCGTGTCAGCCCCGCGCGAATGGTGCGACATTACCCTAAATGTCAGGGTGGGCCGGGCGCTATGCCGCGGCCAGGGGTGGCGGCACAAAGCCGCCGACCAGGCGCGCCATCTGCGCCGCCAGCCAGATCGTGCTGCGATCGCCCATCTCGGGACCCATGATCTGCAGGCCGACGGGCAGGCCCTGCGCTGTCATGCCAACCGGCGCGGCCGTTGCCGGCAGGAAGCTGCAGGACGCCAGGCCGGCCCAGAATAGCTGGGCGAAATAGGAGACGTCCTTGCCGTTGACCTGCATCGTGCGTGCACCCATCGGCTCACTGTGGTCATGCGGGAATGCCGCGGTCGCGGTAACCGGCGCGAGCAGCAGATCGTAGCGCTGAAAGAAGTCATGCCATGCCCAGCGCAGCCGTTCGCGTTGCTGGTGCGCCTCGAACCACTGTTTGAAACTGGCGGTCGACATGCGCAGCTGCATCGCCGGTATTGACTGGTCCGCATCTGGCAGCGCTGCGCGCTGCTGCATCAGTTTGTCGTAATCCGGTCGACGGGCACCGATCGAGGCCAGCAACAAGGTGCTGTAAACCCCATGCGCCTGTAGGGGATCGAATGCCGGGCGAGCCTTGAAGTCAACCCGCGCTCCGGCCCGAGCCAACGCCCGTGCTGCCGCTTCGATGGGTGCCTTGACACTGTCGTCAATAGGCGCCATGGGCTCGTCTAGCCAGACTGCGATACGCAGCCCCTTGAGCGCGCGCGGTGGTGGCGGCAACCGGTACGACACGCCGCGGGCGGTCAGCTGGTCCGGGCCGGCAGTGACCCGCAGCGCCAACGCGAGGTCTTCGGCGCTGCGTGCCAGCGGCCCAACAACCGACAGGTCCATTTCGCCACCCGGTGTGCGGGACAGACTCTGGCCGCGTTTGGGTACGATGCACCAAGTCGGTTTGTGGCCATAGACGCCGCAATAGGCCGCCGGGTTGCGAATGCTGCCACCAATATCGCTGCCAAACTCGAGTCCGGTCAGTCCGGCCGCAACCGCCGCTGCGGCACCGCCCGAAGAACCGCCAGGTCCACGCGTCGGATCCCACGGATTGTTGGTGGTTCCGTACACGGCGTTGTAGGACTGGAAGTCGCCGTTGTTCAGCGGCACATTCGATTTGCCGAATACCACGGCGCCAGCGGCCTTGAGCCGCTGCACGGCGAGGGCATCTTGTGTGGCCATGTTGCCGGTCATCTGCGCAAAACCCCAGGTGGTTGCATGGCCACGCAGGTCGAACGACTCCTTCACAGTCATGGGCAGCCCGTGCAGCGGCCCCAGGCTTTTGCCCTGCGCCAGCGCCTTGTCGGCGACGCGGGCCTGCGCGCGGGCCGCCTTTCGGTCGTCGACCACGATGGCATTGAGCGCCGGGTTGAGACGGTCCACCCGATCGAGGTAGGCCTGCAGCAATTCCTGCGAACTGATGCGGCCGGCGCGCATCGCACGTACCAGCGCGGTGGCGGATCCAAAGGGGAACGTCGAAATGGACATAGTGTGTCTGGGATGTGATGAGAGGATGAAAACAGTGCCGGCAACCTGTGCGCGCAACCGCGCACAGTTGCCGACTTATGGTATCAATAGACCGGTTGGTGCTTGCGGATCGTCTCGCGCACGGCATCGGTCAACGCGAATCCAGGACCGAACTGCGCCGCCAGTTCGTCGGCCCGGTGCATGAACGTGTCGATGCCCATGCCGTAGATGAACTGCATCGCGCCACCGGCCCAGGCCGGGAAACCGATTCCGAAGATCGAGCCGATGTTGGCATCGTGAACGCTTGTGAGCACATTTTCGCTCAGGCAGCGTGCGGTCTCCACCGCCTGGCGGTATAGCAGCCGATCCTTGATGTCCTGCAGGTCCCAGGCTTGGTCCGGCTTTTCGAACAGGCGTTTGAGTTCGGGCCACAGTGTTTTTTTCGCGCCTTTTTCCGCCGGGTAGTCGTAGAAACCGCCACCACCGGCTCGGCCGGGGCGCCTGAACTCCTTCACCATGCGCTCGATCAGCAACTGACCCGGCGTGGCGTCGACGGTTTTGCCTTCGGCAGCGAAGTCGGCATGGGTCTGCTCCATCACATGCACGCTGAGCGACAGCGATGTCTCGTCGATCACGGCCAGCGGACCGACCGGCATGCCGCACTGTACCGCCGCGTTTTCAATCACCGGGGCAGGAATGCCTTCGCCGAGCATGGCCGCGCCCTCCATGACGAAGGTGCCGAATGTGCGACTGGTGTAGAACCCACGCCCATCGTTCACCACGATCGGAATCTTGCCCAGCGCCTGCACATAATCGAAAGCACGAGCGACCGTTTCGTCGTCTGTCTGCGGGCCCCGGATGATCTCGACCAGCTTCATCTTGTCGACCGGGCTGAAGAAATGGATGCCGACGAATTTCTCCGGCAGGCGGCTTGCCCTGGCCAGTCCGCCGATCGGCAAGGTCGAGGTGTTGCTGGCAAAGAAGCCGCCGGCAACGAGCATCGGCTCCGCCTCCCGTGTCACCGCGGCCTTGAGATCGCGTTGCTCGAACACCGCCTCGATGATCAGGTCGCACGCTCGCAGATCGGCCGCGCTGGCGGTGGTTGTGATGCGCGCCAGCATTGCCGCCTGGTCGTGCGGCGCCATGCGCCCCTTGTCGACGCGCGCCTGCGTCAGCCTGGCACTGTAGGCTTTGCCCGTCTCTGCCTTGTCCAGACTGACGTCCTTGAGCACGGTTGTAATGCCGCGGCTGGCCTGTGCGTAGGCAATTCCCGCACCCATCATGCCGGCACCGAGTATGCCGACCTTCAATGGTTTGTACCGTGGCGTGCCCTTGGGGCGCGATTGCCCCGATTTGATGGCGTTGAGGTTGAAGAAGAACGTGTTGATCATGTTCTTCGCCGCCGGGTCGACCGCGAGTTTGGCGAGGTACCGGCTCTCGATGCGCAGCGCGGTATCGAAATCGACCTGCGCACCTTCGACCATCGCCGCCAACGCGGCCTCTGGAGCAGGGTACAGGCCGCGGGAGGTTTTTTTCATCATCGCCGGCGCCACCGACAGCACCTGCGCGATCTTCGGATCGCCGGGCAATCCACCCGGGATCCTGTAGTTCTTGTCGTCCCATGGCTGCAACGACACCGGATGGGCGGCAATCCAGGTCAGCGCGGCCGCGCGCAGAGCACCGGCGTCGGCTACCAGTTCGTCGACCAGTCCCATTTCATGGGCCTGCCGCGGGTTGAACAAGCGGCTTTGCAAAATATACGGCTGCGCCTCCATCAAGCCCAGCAAACGCGTCATCTTGGTGATGCCCGACGCGCCCGGAATCAGCCCCAGTGTGATCTCGGGCAGGCCGAGCTGGATCTTCGGGTCGTCGACTGCGATGCGGCAATGTCCGACCAGCGCAACCTCCCATCCACCACCCAATGCCGCCCCGTTGATGCAACTGACGACCGGCTTGCCCAGCGTCTCCAGCGTACGGAAATTCTTCTTGTTCTGCTCGATCTCGCGGAACACCGCCGGCGCGTCATCGGCCGTGAGGCGCATCAATCCCTTGAGGTCGGCACCGGCGAAAAATGTCGTCTTGTTCGACGCCAGAATGATGCCGCGGATAGCGGCCTTGTCCTGCACCACCTGGTCGGTCACCGTCGTCAGGTCCTGCTGCCAGTCCACACACATGGTGTTGACCGGCGAGTTCGGCTCGTCGAAGGTGATGGTGGCGATGCCGTCAGCGTTGAGGTCGTACTGAATGGTTTTCATGAATTCAGATCCGCTCGACGATGGTGGCGATACCCATGCCGCCACCGACACACAGCGTGGCCAGACCGTAGCGCAACCCGCGCCGATGCAGTTCGTCGATCAGTGTGTTGAGGATCATCGCGCCGGTAGCGCCCAGCGGATGGCCCATCGCGATCGCGCCCCCGTTGACATTGACCTTTTCATGCGGAACACCCATCTCCTTCATGAAACGCATCGGCACCGCAGCGAAGGCCTCGTTGACCTCGAACAGGTCGATCTGGTCAATCGTCATGCCGGCCTTGGCCAGCGCCTTGCGCGCCGCCGGCATCGGGCCGGTCAGCATGATGGTCGGGTCTGCGCCGCTGAGCGCGGCGGCCACGATACGGGCCCGCGGTGTGAAGCCATGGGTCTTGCCGGCGGCCTCCGAGCCGATCAGCACCGCAGCGGCGCCGTCGACGATGCCCGATGAGTTGCCGGCATGGTGCACATGGTGGATACGCTCGACCTGCGGGTACCGGGTCAGTGCCACCTGGTCGAAACCCATCGCACCCATCGCCTCGAATGCCGGGCGCAACGCTGCCAGGCCTTGCATCGTGGTGTGCGGTTTGATGAACTCGTCGAAGTCCAGGATGGTCTGATCCAGAAAGTCTTTCACCGGCACCACCGAAGCTGCGAAATATCCGCCTTCACGCGCTGTCGCCGCCCGCTTCTGGCTCTCCAGCGCGAAGGCGTCCACGTCTTCGCGCTGGAATTCTTCGATGGTTGCAATCAGGTCGGCGCCGATACCCTGGGGCACGAACGCGGTGGCGTTGTTGGTCTCGGGATCCTGTGCCCAGGCGCCGCCGTCGGAGCCGATCGGTACCCGGCTCATGCTCTCGACACCACCGGCCACCACCAGATCTTCCCAGCCGGAGCGGACTTTTTGCGCCGCCATGTTGACCGCCTCCAGCCCGGAGGCGCAGAACCGGTTGAGCTGCACACCGGAACATCGGAAGTCCCAGCCAGCCTTGAGCGCGGCCACCTTTGCGATCACCGAACCCTGCTCGCCAACAGGCGAGACCACACCCATCACGACGTCATCGACCTGGCCGGTATCAAAGTCATTGCGTCGTTGTAACTCCGCCAGCACACCGGCCAGCAGGTTGACCGGCTTGACCTCGTACAAGCTGCCATCTTTTTTGCCCTTGCCTCGGGGGGTGCGGATCGCGTCGTAGACAAATGCTTCGGTGGTCATGGGTGCATCTCCTGGTTGTCGGTTCGTTTGCATCGCACGCGCATCTGCTGTGGGCCGCTGTGCGCGTACAAAAAATGAGTATAGGCATTGGCACAGCCCGCCCTGTCGCCTACGCGCTGCGCCGCGGCGATCCCGATTGCGCTAGCATGCGCTACAGGCCGTTGCACCCTGCTGCCGCCGGTTGTCCCCTGACCGACTTGTCCTGTGAAAGTGCCCATGATCGAGAGAACCCTTTTCAGCCCGGAGCACCTTGCCTTTGGCGACAGCTACCAGCGCTTTATCGACAACGAGGTCATGCCGCACCATGCGGCGTGGGAAGAGCAGGGTTATGTGGACCGCGCTGTCTGGCAGAAGGCGGGCGCCAATGGGTTCCTGTGCATGAACATGCCCGAGCAATACGGTGGCGCTGGCGCCGATCGCCTGTTTTCGGTAGTCCAAATGGAAATCAACGCGGTCGCCGGTTGCAGCGGCATCGGATTCAGCCTGCACACCAATATCGTGGCACCGTACCTCGAACGCTACGGAACGCCGGATCAGAAAGCCAAGTACCTGCCGCCGATGGCACGTGGCGAGATGATCGGCGCCATCGCGATGAGCGAACCGGCAGCGGGCTCCGACCTGCAAGGCATCAAAACCACCGCCATCCGCGAGGGTGACGGCAGCTATCTGCTCAACGGCAGCAAGACGTTCATCACCAATGGCTGGCATTGCGACCTGGTCGTCGTCGTGGCCAAGACCGACCCCGCGGCGGGGGCACACGGCACCAGTTTGCTGCTGGTCGAGCGCGGTATGGCCGGTTTCGAAAAGGGCAAGCGACTCAAAAAGCTTGGCCTCAAGGCGCAGGACACGTCCGAACTTTTTTTCGACAACGTCCGGGTTCCGGCCGACATGCTGCTCGGCGGCGACGCCATGGTGGGGAAGGGGTTTGTCTGCCTGATGCAGGAACTGCCCTGGGAACGGCTGCAGATCGCCATTGGTGCGGTGGCAGCCGCGCAGGGCGCCATCGACCGCACGATCACGTATGTGAAAGAGCGCAAGGTATTTGGCACCACGGTGGCCAGTTACCAGAACACCCGTTTCACGCTGGCTGAGCTGCAGACCGAGGTGCAGATTGCCCGGGTCTTTGTCGACAAATGTATCGATATGTTGATGCTCGGCACGCTGGACACCGCCACTGCCAGCATGGCCAAATATTGGTGCAGTGATCTGCAGTGCAAGGTGATGGACGAATGCCTGCAACTGTTTGGCGGTTACGGCTATATGTGGGAATATCCGATCACGCGGGCATTCGCCGATGCACGGGTGCAGCGCATCTATGGCGGCACGAACGAGATCATGAAGGAAGTCATCACCCGCTCGATGGGTCTGGGCAGTAAGTAGTGGGCAGGCCCCTGCCGAAATCAAGTGTGGGTATGAGCGCTCCCCAAGAATTGCACTGTGGGCCCTCGCTTCAGGGACGAGGCGAGTTTGTGCGTCTGGCATTCGAGGCCGCCGGCATCGACTATGCCGACGTGGCGCGCGGCACAGGCATGCCACGCGCGGGCATGCGGGTTCTTCTCAACTGGCTGCAACACGACACGCACCATCCGATTTCCGGTGCGCTGTATGACGAAGACCAGCAGGCTGAGGCACAAAGGTGCGCGCTGGACTTTCGCATCAACCGACGGCCCAAATACTTGACCTGGTTCGAAGCCATCCTTGACCGGAACAAGTCCAATGGCGCGACCGGAAAACTGCATTTGGTCGGCAGCCGCAAGCGTTACGCCGACCTGTCGCTGTTCCAACTGATCGCGGGTTGTCGGTATGCCTTTCTGAACGCCACCCGTGCGGCGCTGGACCAGGCAGCCATAAGCGCCTGCCGGTGTATCTGCCCAGTGAGCGCCGCATTGCGTTCAACGAGGACGGGGTCCTCCGGCGTTATCCTGAGCTGGACCGTTGAGCTACCAGCTCAGCGGGTCGACGCAGTAATACCGGCGTAATTGGTCGAACAGGGCAGGGTGTTCATCGGCCATGCGCGCAGCCTGTTCAAAATAGGCTTCCGACGCAACCGCGAAAAACTCACCCGGATTGGTCGCGCCGTAGTCGCTGAGCAGGCCACCCTGGCCCGCAGCCACTCGTTGCTGCAGTTGCGCGAATTCCTGACTGAACACCAGCGACCAGTCCTTGTAGGAGCGGCGGCTGCGCAGGGTCGGCGCGCCGTTGGCCTGGCCGCTTTCCTGGTCCAGCTGATGCGCGAACTCATGAATGACCACATTGCGCCCGTCGCTCGGGTTGGACACACCCTGCTCAACATCCTGCCACGACAACACCACCTGGCCCTGCGACCAGGACTCGCCCGACAACACCTGCCGCAGGTCCTGCAACACGCCGGAGCCTGCCGGATGCACGCGGTCGACGACGAATGGTCCGGGATACACCAGGATCTGGCGCAGGTTGGGGAAATAACCCGTGTGCCGGTTCAGCAACAACAGGCATGCCTGCGCCGCGATCGTGACACGCATCGCGTCGGTCATTTCCAGCGCGCCACACGCAATGAACGGTTTCTCCGCCAGGAACACCTGGATGTGAGCCTTGAGCTGCAGTTGCAGGTCCGCCGGCAGGCGCCGCACGAACGGCATGTGCTGCAGCACCGGGCGCCAGTGCGCCGGAAACGGCTGCGCGCGCACGCGCGCGCGGCGCCGCTCCAACAGCCAGGGGCGGACCAGCAACCACGACACCAGCAGCAGGGCGAAGGCAGAAAAGATGAGAAAAGACACGTAACGGGTTCTGGATGGCTGTGGCGTGGTGGCACATGGGAGCCAGACTACCCGATTGCAATGGCCATGTCTGAAATGGTGGGAGCAGGGTCAGGCGACCCACGCTGCCGCGGCAGCTGACCAACGGCCGCGCAGCCGCGCCAGCTGCCGCCGCTCAGGCGGCAAGCTGATCGGCCAGATCCAGAAAATCGAGCGCATGCAGCGTGTTTGCCGGGTCCGGGCTGACGTCTTTCATCCGCTGGGCGCCAAATTCGACCGGGCGTTCGATGTAGGCCGTCTGCAGTCCGCAGGCCCGGGCCGCCGCCAGATCGTCCTGGTGCGCCGCCACCAGCATCACGCCGGTCGGGGCCACGTCGAATACGCGTGCCACGCCGAGATAGGTAGCCGGATCCGGCTTGTAGGCCTTGAACACTTCGGCCGACAAGATGCAGTCCCAGGGCAGAGCGCCATGTTTGGCCATATGGGTCAGCAAGCCGATGTTGCCGTTCGACAACGTGCAGATGATGTAGCGCGTCTTGAGCCGGGTGAGTCCCTGCACCACATCGGGCCACGGGTCGAGCCGGTGCCAGGCCTTGTTCAGGTGCAGCTTCTCGGCTTCGTTCAGGTGGCGCACACCGAACTGTTCAAGCACCTGCTCCAGGATCATCCGATGCAGGTCGTCGATCAGTGTCCAGCCCAGTTCGCCGGACATCACCCGGCCCATGGCCGGCTGGTAACCGGCACGCCAGGCCAGGGCAAAGGCCCCGGCGTCGACATTGAGTTCCATTGCCTGCACCTCGCGGCGGATGCTGCCATGCCAGTCGACCACCGTGCCGAATACGTCGAAGGCCAGTACCCGTGGTGTGATCGGTTTCATCGCTGGGCCTTGTCTTTCTGGTTTTGGGTTTCGATGCGTTCGCGTGCGGCAAGCCAGTCGGCGTCGCTCCACTGTCGCAATTCGTAGAAGTTACCACCGGTGGCCAGTGAATTGCCACCATCCATCATGATGCTCTGACCGGTCAGCCAGTCGCACTGGCCATTGGCCATCAGAAACGTCGCCAGGTTCTGCAACTCGGCCATCCGGCCTTCGCGCGCCATCGGATTGTTGCGCCGACTGCGTGCGCCTGGTTGCTCGCCAGGGTTGAGCCGTTTGCTCATGCCTTCGGTCGGTATCTCGCCTGGCCCGAGCGCATTGAGCCGAATACCAAAAGGGGCCCACTCGACCGCCAGCGATTTGGTCATCACGTCGATGCCGGCCTTGCTCATAGCCGACGGCACGACGTAGGGCGAGCCGTTGTCGACCCAGGTGGTGATGATGCTCATGACGCTACGATACGGTTGTGGTGCCAGCCATTGCCCGGCCTTGGCCTGCGCAATCCAGCGCTGGCCAACAGCCTGGGTCACATAGAACGTACCGTGAAACACGATGTTGGCAATGGCGTCGAAGGCCCGTGGTGACAGGCTTTCTGTCGGGGCGATGAAGTTCCCCGCTGCGTTGTTGACCAGCCCGGTCAATTCGCCACCGTCCCAGATGGCGTCGACCATATCGTGCACGTTCTGTGCAATGCGGATGTCGACGCCGAACGTGTCGATGCGCCGTTGCGGAAACTGGTCCCGCCAGGCCTCGGCCGTGGCGTCACAAACTGACTTTCGCCGCCCGCAGATCGCAATGTCGGCGCCCAGCGCCAGAAACCGCTCCGCCATGGCCTTTCCCAGGCCGGTGCCCCCGCCGGTGACCAGAATACGCTGGCCGGCCATCAACTGTGCCTCGAACATGGCTTGTGTCTCCCTGGGTTGGCTGCTGGCGTAATGCAGGCAGATCGGTCTCGATGCTCCATGTTACCCAGTCACGCGGCCATGCCGGTTTACGCCATGCATTTTTGCTGCTGTTGCCGCGGTTTGTGGCCGGCGCGCTTGTGACCTCCATCCGCCAACGCGAGAATCAGGTGGGGCGATGCGCCATGGCCGCAAGCGGGTTGCGCCGGGCGACATGGACCCACCGCTGACTTGGCCCTGCCTGCGGGCACTGGCACGGCGGCCAGGGCCGCTCTGGTGGACACGATGGCCGCTATGATGGCCCGCACTGTCCATCAATCGTCCGTTCGGACCCATCGCCCAGCCCGCATGATCTTGCCACCGCCCCAGCCCGACGAGCGATCCAACACCCCCGCGTCCCATCCGAACAGCCGATTGGGACGGTTTGAGCTGCGACGGTGGATTGGCGAATCCACCCGTGCCCAGGTCTGGCGGGCCTGGGATCCGAAAACGCAGTGCGAGGTCAGACTCAAATGGATGCGGGTCGGCGAGGGCGTGCCGGCGACCACCGTGGCGCAGTGGCTGCAGGAGGCTCGCGCGGTCAGCCATTTGACGCATCCGGCGGTGCTGGCCGTGCATGAACTCGGCACCGTGGATGGCCGGCCGTTGCAGGTCAGCGCGTACGTACAGGCGCAAACACTGGCTGGTCGACTGGCTTTGAAGCGGCCCGTGCCCCCACTTGAGGCGGTCGCCTGGATCGTCCAGGTGCTCGACGCGCTGGTCGTCGCACACGCCGCAACTTTGGTGCACGGCCGCCTGACGCCGACCAACATTCTGGTCGATGACAGCGGCCATGTGCACATCATGGATTTCTCGGTGCCGACGCGGTTGAACAGCGCCAGTGCACCGGACATCGCTGCGCCCGACATGCCGGCGGCCTACCGCCCGCGGGAGGCTATGAATGGCGCTTCCTTTTCCGCCGGGGCCGACATCTACGCGGTCGGTCGCATACTGGCGGAGCTGTTGACCGGCCGCAACGATGTGAACCTGACCCCCGCACTGGAAGCCAACATGACGGTGGACGAGTCGCTGCGCACCATCGTCATGCACGCGCTGGCAGCCGAGGCCACACAGCGCCTGCCGAGCGCCCGCGCCTTTGCCCGGGCGCTGCAGCAATGGGTCGACCAGCCGGCCGAGCCTGCGCGCCCAAGCCTGGCCGAGTCGATGGCCGATGGCGATGATGCGCTCACGGTACTGACACGCCGGATGCAGGAGAGCGCCGATTTCCCGGCGATGTCGCATTCGGTGGCGCGCATCCAGGGCATGACCGGGTCGGACACCGAGAGTGTGGCGGCGGTGACGCATGAAATACTGAAGGACGTTGCGCTGTCCAACAAGCTGCTGCGGGTCGTCAACAGTGCGTTTTATGCGCGTGGCCATCGTATTGCCACGGTGTCGCGCGCGGTATCCCTCGTGGGATTCAATGCGATCCGCAACATGGCGCTGGGGCTGGTGCTGATCGAACACATGCAGGACAAGGCCCACGCCGATCTGCTCACCGAGGAATTCCTGCGCGCGCTGATGGCCGCGTCGATCGCGCGCGAACTGAGTCTGGCAGACCGCGAAGGCGAGGAATGTTTCATCGGCGCCTTGTTTCAGGAACTGGGTCGCCTGCTGGCCATGCTGTATTTCCCTGACGAAACGGTCCAGGCGCTAGACCTGATCAATGCCAGCGGGGGAAGCCTGTCGGAACACGGCGCCTCGATCCGGGTGCTGGGGGTGAGTTTCGAGGCGCTGGGCCTTGGCGTCGCAAAATTGTGGGACCTGCCCGAAGAAATCCGCCGTTACATGCACAAACCTGCGGGGGATCCGCCGCGCAGCCGCGGCGACTTGCCCGCGCGGCAGCGCTGGACCGTGGTGGCCGCAAATCAGATGGCCGACACGTTGTTGCGCCTTGAGGGTGCCGAGCAGTCAGAGCAACTGCAAACGGTCTGCCGACGCTTTGCACGCACCATCGACACCTCCGCCGAGGAGATGGTGCAGGCGGCGGTGCGGGCGCGGGTCAAACTGGTCGAGATGGTAAGGGCGATGAACCTGCGCGTGGTGCCCGGAGGACTGGCCGCACGCCTGCTGCAAGCACCCGACACCGGCGAGGCGCCGGTTGTTGACACACTGCACGGCGAGCTGGAACCCGCGCTGTCGGCAGACGCCGACGGAAAGACCGATGATGGCAACGCAGTGGGCGACATGCTGGCGGCCGGCATATCCGACATCACGCATGCCATGGTGGACGATTACGACTTGAGCGACGTGTTACGCATGGTGCTCGAAACGATGTACCGGGCGATGGGCTTTGCGCATGTGGTGTTTTGCCTGCGAGACGCCAAGGCCGATACGCTCACCGGTCGGTTCGGACTTGGCGAGCATGTGGATGCGATCGTCAAGGCGTTCGAGGTCCCGCTGGGCGCGGCGTCGACGGACCTGTTTCATGCGGTCTGCATGCGCGGCTCCGACACCATGATCAGCGACGCCACAACACCGCGGGTGCGTAACCGCTTGCCACCGTGGTACCGGGCGACGGCGCCCGCGCCGGCGTTCCTGTTACTGCCACTGATGATCAAGGACAAGCCATTCGGCCTGATCTACGCCGACTTTGCAGAAGTGTGTACCCTGAGCCTGAACGAACACGAACTGGGGCAACTGCGCACACTGCGCAACCAGGCGGTGATGGCGTTCAAGCAATCCCATTGACCTTCGGAACCCGAGCGCAGGCGCACCGGGCCCACAGTCGCCTTGCATGGCCTGCCAAGTTGGCTACACTGGAAACCACTCAGATCTGCTCACCGGAGGCATCATGAAACCGATCGTCGAACTTTTGCGCAAACGTGATTCCACCGTGTTCAAGGTCGAACCTGACGTAATGGTCTTCGATGGCCTCAAACTGCTGTCGGACCATGGCGTTGGCGCCATGCTGGTGATGGAGGGAGACAAGCTGGTGGGGGTGTTGTCCGAGCGGGACTACACCCGCAAGGTGGCGCTGCAGGGCAAAAATTCGCGCGAAACGCCGATCTCGGAAATCATGACCGCCAACGTCGTCACGGTATCTTCCGAAACTCGCACCCGTGAATGCATGGCCCTGATGAGCCAGCACAAGATTCGCCACCTGCCGGTCGTGGACCACGGCAAGGTCATCGGCATGATTTCAATCCGCGACATCATGGACGACATCATTGCCGACCACGAGCAGACCATCGCCCAGTTGCAGACCTACATCAGCAGCTGATCGCGCAGGGCGCCAGCCAGGGAGCGTCCGGAATTGCTGCGGATGATCAGCCGGCGGCGCGCCAGAGCGGCTGGTCGCGGTCCAGCAAGCGCTTGATGGCGGCGAAATACAGGTCGCTCTGCGCCCGCTCGCCAGCGATCTGCGCGGCAACCACCGTGCAGTCTGCGTCACTTATCACGCGCAGCGGCTTGCCGGCCGCGGCCTGCGTCGCCAGCACCTGGTGCATGCAGGCCCGCTCCAGGTAATACAGATCGTCAAATGCCCAGGCCATGGTGGCACCGGTGACCGTCACGCCATGGCTGGCCATGAACATGACGTCCATGCCCGCCGTTGCCTTGCCGATGCGCTCGCCCTCGGCGGTACCGAGCGCCACACCGCCATACACATCGTCATAGCCGACCCGACCCCAGAAGCGCAGCGCGTTCTGTTGGCTCATCAGCAGACGGCCCCCCTCGACGAGCGTTAGCGCCGTCGCATACGGCATATGGGTATGCAGGATGGCCTTGGCATGCGGATTGAGCCGGTGGATCCAGGAATGGATGAAAAACGCACTCGGCTCGATCGGATGTTTGCCCTCGATGACCGAGCCCTGGCCGTTGATCAGCAGCATGTCACCGGCGCAGACCTCTTCCCAATGCAGGCCCTGCGGGTTGATCAGGTAACGGTCGTGGGCGACTTCGAGTGAGAAATGGTTGCACACGCCTTCGCTGAGCCCGAGCCGGGCGGCCCAGCGCAGGGCGGCGGTGAGGTCTTCTTTTTCGGTCTGGTAATTGTGCATGTTGCTTGGCAGATGGGACTTCGGGATGGGCGCCGTTTCCGGTCAGGAGCGGGCCGGGGTGACGACAGTGCGAATTCCATGATTATGCGCACGCATTGCGGGACCTTGGCATGCACAATCCCCCCATGCTCCCCAGCTACGTCATGCTCGACCTGGAAACCACCGGTGGGAGTCCGGTGGCCGACCGTATTATCGAGATCGCAGCGGTGCGGGTGGAGGAGGGCCGCGAAGTGGCACGCTGGAGTACCTTGGTCAACCCCGGCCGCTGGGTGTCGCCGTTCATCACCAGCCTGACGGGTATCGACCACGCCATGGTGCGCGACGCGCCGCGTTTCGAGGCGGTGGCACCGCGGCTGCTGGAGTTGCTCGACGGCGCGGTGCTGGTGGCGCACAACGTGCGGTTCGACCATGGTTTCCTCAAAAACGAATTCCAGCGCATGGAGATCGACCTGCGGGTGCGCCTGATGTGCACCGTGCGTTTGTCGCGCAAACTCTATCCTCAGCACGAGGGTCACGGGCTCGACGCCATCGTGCGTCGCCATGGCTTGCACAATGCTGCCCGGCACCGCGCGATGGGCGATGTGGACGCCGTGCTGGACTGGCTGGCGCTGGCCAGCGCCGAACTGGGTCTGGAACGGGTACGCCATGCGGCCCGCGAGCTCGTCAGCGGTGTGGCCAGTGTTCCTCCGCATCTGGAGACCGCGATACAGGACATTCCGGATGCGCCCGGCGTCTACCTGATGTACGGTGAAACCCAACAACCACTGTATATCGGCAAGAGCGTGCACCTGCGCGCGCGGGTGTTGTCACATTTCCAGGCTGACCATACGACAGGACGCGACATGCAACTGGCCCAGCAGACGCGGCGGGTCGAATTCCGGCGCACCGCGGGCGAGCTCGGCGCCTTGTTGCTGGAATCGCGCCTGGTCAAGGAGTTGCAGCCGGCATTCAACCGCAAATTGCGCCGGGTAGCACCGCTTTTTGTCTGGCAGCTTGCCGATCAGGCCCTGGACCGGCCGCAGGTCCGGTTGATCGAAGTCGGCGACTTGCAGGCAGGTCTGCCGGACGGGGTGTATGGCGTGTTCAAGTCGGCCAAAGCGGCAAACGCGGCGCTGCTTGAACTGGCCGAAAGCCATCTTCTGTGCACGCGGCTGCTGGGACTGGAGGCGGGGGCAGGACGCTGTTTCGCACAACAGTTGGGACGTTGCGCCGGCGCCTGTTGCGGCAACGAGGACCCACACAAACATTTGCTGCGGTTGCAACTGGCGCTGGCGGCGCACCGTGTGCAGGACTGGCCATTCGCCAGCTGCATCGGCATTCGCGAACATGACCCGGACACCGGTCGCACCGATATCCACCTGTTCGACCATTGGTGCTACAGGGCTACGGCTCACGACGAGGCAGACCTGCATGCGGCGCTGGAAGACGGTGGCGCGGTCGCCTTCGACCTGGACACATACCAGTTGCTGGTCAAGCGCCTGGCCGGCAAGGGCCGGCCGAACAGCCAGCTGATACGGTTATCGTCGCGCAGCCGGCCTGGGGCATCGGGATCGGACGCAATCGCCCCGTCGCGCCGAACGTAGCCGGATCCGCCGGTCGCGGGAGTCACCTCGGGGCGGTCCTGCGGCTCCAGGGCTCATGGCTGATGGTGCAGCAGGGTGCCGCCGCGCGACACACAGGTACGATCGCGACCCGCGTTTTTGGCGCCATACAGCGCCTGGTCGGCCGCATGCACCAGTGCCTCCTCGTCGGCGGTTCCTGGCTCCTTGCTCGCTACGCCCACGCTGACCGAAGTTCGCAGCGTAGAGCCACCGGCCTGGATCGACAGTGAACGCACCATCTTGCGCAGTCGTTCCGCAGCCTGATAGGCGGCCGCAACGTCGGCGTTTCCGCAAATGACCAGGAATTCCTCGCCACCGAGACGGCACACGCGATCATCCTTGCGTGCAGAAGTCTGGATTATCTTTCCGACCTCCTTGAGCATCACGTCGCCGATCGCGTGGCCATGGTTATCGTTGACTCTCTTGAAGTGGTCGATGTCGATTAGCAGCACGGCTAACGGCTGGCCGGATCGATCGGCGGCATTCCATGCCTGCGTCAGGGAGTGCATGCCCGAACGCCGGTTGGGCAGTTCGGTGAGCTGGTCCGTCAGTGCGACATGCTCCAGGCGGCGGTGGCTGATCGCCAGATCGGCTGCGAATTGCTTCAGCTGCGCCCGGTCCTGTTCCCACGATTCCAGCAATTTGACATAGTGCCAGCCGGCGCGCATCCGGGCGCGCAACGCACGCAGGTTGATCGGCTTGGCAACATAGTCGTCCACGCCGGTTTCGAACGCCCTGTTCACGTCGTCATCGGAATCGACATCGGTGAGCATGATGATGTACATGGTCTGGCCCCAGTCTGCGGCGCGCAGGGCGCGACACAACTCGAGGCCATCCATCACCGGCATCCGCCAGTCCGTGAGCACGATCTGCGGCATAACTGCCACAGCCAGCGCCAACGCCTCCTGCCCGTTGGTCGCGGTGGTCACGTTGTGGCCGAGCGTCTTGCCCAGCAAAGCCTTCATCAGGTGCAACATGGTGGGGTCGTCATCCACGATCAGTACACGTAGCGCGGCTGGGCTGGCGTCGTCGCCGGACTTGGGTGGTGCCGCCATTTCGGCGAACGGTGGCAATGCGGCGGCGGGCACGTTAAGCAAGTCCCCCCATTCCTGCCATTGGCTCGCAAGTTCGTCCACCAGGGCCCCTAAGTCGTCGGCGTCGAGCCCGATTCCTCCACCCTGGCGCAGCAGGTCAGTGATCAGCGTGTTGCGTTCTGCCTTCGGCGACAAGCACAGGTCAGCCACACACTGGGCCAGGTGGAAAAGGTGCGTCAGTTTGAACGGACGCGAACCCTCGGAAAAACCCGAACCGGCGGGCGCCTCGTGCCAGAACACCGACTCCACCAGCATCTTTGGAATGCCCCAGTCAACCAGCATCGCTGCCGTCAGTTCGTTATGGTCGGTCTGCAGAAACTTGCGTTCCTGTTCAATCAACTCCGACGGACCGACCTGCTGTCCGGCAATTTCAGCGTACTCGACCGGGTAGGCCGTGGCCAGACCGAGGAGTCCGATGCGCGCCATCAATCCACAGGAGAAAAGCTCATCCGGCGATCCGCCGTGGCCAAGTTCGCCAAAACGTTTCATGGCCAGCCCCATCAGCAGCGAGTGGGACCAGAACCGCTGGTAGTCAAAGCCTCTGCACGGGCCGTGCAGGTTCTGCTCCACGAGTGAGAATCCCAGCGCCAGTTGGCGAACCGCGACCAGACCCGTGTAGTGGATTGCGTCGGTCACTGACGCGATCGACCTGCCACGTTGCGCCAGCCAATTGGCCTGGCGAATGAGCCGACCGGACAACGCCGGATCGCTCTGAACGACGCGGGCGATGTCGGTCGTGGTCGCGTCTTCGCGCTGGCACAGATCAAGTATGGCCAGCGCGACCCCTTTCGGACTGGGCAGCGGACCACTGATCTTCAATGATTCAAGGGTTTTCATGGGTGAGGTCTTGTACCACGGGTACCCAAATCATGCACCGAAAAAAAGGCGCACGGATCAGCGTCTGTGCACCGGGAACAGCCGCACCATGGCGGCATACAGCAGCGCGCCCAGTACCAGCGCTCCGGCCGCGACCAACAGAGCCTGGTCAAAGCCGGCGTTCAGCGACGCGCTGCGCTCCAGGAATGCGGCCGTCAGCGGCGGCCCCGCGACTTGGCCCAGGCCGTAGACAGCCGTGAGCAAACCCATCAGTGCGACGCTCTGGTGCGGCGCGACACGACGCACTTCCTGCAGGGCAAAGAATGTAATAGCGGTCATCGGCAGACCCAGCAGGAAACTGCCAATGGCAAAGCCGGCGCTGCTGGGCCAGGCCAGGCCTACGGCGACACCCGATGCCTGCAGCAAATAACACGCAGCCAGACGCGAGCGCAGGTCGGACGCAGACCGGATGCGTGAGGCAATCAGCGCCCCGACCATGATTCCCAGTCCGAAGATCGGCCAGAACAGGTCCAGCCAGACCGATTGGGCAATCGCCTGTCGGGCAATCACCGGCAAAAAAGTGGCGCTGACGATGTAGCCCAGGCCGGCGAGTCCGTAACTCGCGGCCAGCAGCGCGATTTCGCCGTTGCCGCTGCGCGCCAGCGGCTCCAGGCTTGCAGCTACGCCCTGGGGCGCCGCCGCACTTGCGGCCCGGCTGCCCAGCGCCAGCACCTTCCAGACCCGCGCACTCAGCACGGCGGCCAGCACGCCGAACACCAGCCAACCGATGGCGGCCGAGATATCCAAGGCGACAAAGGCACTGGCAAACACCCCGCTGAGAACGATACCGGCGCCCGGGCCGATAAAAATCAAAGCACCCATTTCCGGTACCTGCATGTGCGCCAGTCGTCCCACGCACCAGCCAGAGACATAGACGAATACCACCGCACTGGCCACGCCGGCAACAAATCGCAGCAACGGCCAACTCCAGGCCCAGTGCAGTGACATGCCGGCCGTGACCACCGCAGTGACCAGCAGGCCGCGGCGCACCATGGCAGGGCCGTCAACGGCACCGTGCCCGCCCAGGCGCCGCCACACCCACGGCTGAAAGGTGCACCACATGGCGCCGACAAGGTATCCCAGGTAATTGGCGCTGGCCAGCCAGCTCGCCCCAAGCAAATCGACATCGCCGTCGTGCAGCATCATCGGCAGTAGCGGCGTGAACGCGAAGCGCCCGATGCCCATGGCCACGGCCAGGGCCACCATGCCGGTCAGCGCGACCTGCCAGGGCGACACGTCGTGCGCCGGGGCCGGGGATGTCACGTCAGCCGACCGTGTCAGTGTCGGCGTTGGCGGCGCGCCAGGCCGGCAGGTCGATGTCCTGGTCGAGTGGAAAAATCGGCCGCGGCACATTGTGGTACGGCTTGCTGGAATAGTGGGGCGAGCACAGCGCGCCACTGTCACAGACGATGACCTTGGACGCAATAGGCTCGAAGGCGGCGCGGAAATGCTGCATCGACTTGATGCCCACCACCTTTTTGGAGGCAGGCTCGATGCCGAAGGCCCGGAACTGCGCCAGATCCAGCATCTGTGCGGCCAGCGTGGTGACCAGAATGTCGATACCGTCCACCCGCAGCACCACGGTCGGCCCCCAGGTCTTGTCCAGCCCACCGGTCATCGGGCCATCGGCAAAATAGCGGCCGTCGCTGCGCAGCACCAGCGTGGCCTGCAGCGCCAGCGGGCCGCCGCCCAGGCTGGCGTCGGTCTTGCCTCCCAGGCGCACTGCGACCGTGCTGCCGATAGCTGCGTTTTGCAGTTGTGCAACTGTTTCGGGGTCGACGATGGGTCCGAAACAGGCATCTGTCACGCCAACCTGCAGCAACGCGGCCAGTAGAGCGGTGGCGTCACCGTAGCCGCCGCCGCCGGGGTTGTCGGAATAGTCGGCCACGACGATCGGGCGCTGGCTGTGGTCGTGCTCCAGGCAGATGCGCGCGGCTTCTTCCACATCCATGAACCGGTTGATCTGGTCATGGCGCTGCGCCCAGATGTCGTCGGCGAGGGCATGGGCGAAGCGGCGATGCGACTCCAGATCCCCTTGGGCGATGACGGTCACGGTAGGGCCCACTTCGCCAATGTCGGCACGCGCAAAACCGGCGTTGATGCTGACGGCGAACACATCGGCGTGTTGCTTTTCATGGGCACGCGCCCGCTGCAGCCGGTCAAGCATCGGGCCGACGTCGGTGCGCCCGCCGTTGACCTCGTCGATCATCGGCAGGTGGGCACGCAGCACTACCGGCCTGATTTCGCCGGCCATGGTCCGGTGCAGGATGTCGCCGGCCTCGGCGCCGGTACGGCGCATGTCCACATGCGGATAGGTCTGATACGAGACCAGGATGTTGGCGTGGCGGCACATCGCCCGCGTTACATTGGCATGCAGGTCCAGCGTCACCGCGATCGGCATGTCAGGGCCGACCACGGCGCGCAGGCGCGCCAGCAGTTCACCTTCGCCATCGTCGCAGAAGTCAGTCACCATCGCGCCATGCAGGCCGAGCGCGATGCCGTCGAGCCGGTCGCGCTGCGCACGCGCCGCGGCGATGATCGGGTCGGTCAGCCGGTCGAACGCGTCGCGGGTTACCCGCCCCGCCGGTTGCGCTATCGCGCTGAGCACATGCACCAGTTCCCAGCCATGCTTGCGCGCCGCATCGCAGAAACCGGCCAGTTCGGTATTGGAGTCACCCCTGGCCGCGATCGCCGACGGTCCGTCAATGAAGAAGTCCTGTGCCTGGAAATTCGCATAGGCCGTGGCAATCTTGCTGAAAGTATTGGTCTCGTGCGCAAACTCGGCGCTCAGAACGCGAAATCGGGTCATGGATGGGAATCGGGCAAGGTGAACAAGACGGGCTGAACATGTCGGCGACGGGCCGGCGCGTTACAGATGATCGGGCAGCTTACATTACGCCAAAGGTTTCGAACGCCTGTACGGTGCTCATGCCGCCACGAATCGCGTCGCGCACCGTGTTCTCGGCGCTGACTTTCTCCAGGGCCCTGGTGATGGATTCCTGTTCTGCCGCGCGCGGAATCACCAGCACGCCGTCGAGGTCGCCGAATACGATGTCACCGGGGTTGACGCGAACCCCATTGATCTCCACGCCCACCCGGTAGTCGACCACCTTGCCGCGTGCACCCTGGTCCTGCGCGTAACCGCCGTACGAGAACACCGGAAAACCCGCTTCGAGTACCTCGGGTGTATCGCGCGAATAACCATCGAGCACCGCGCCGGCGGCCTTGAGGTGTTGCGCCCGGGTCGTCATCAGGCCGCCCCAGAGTGCGAACTGAGGCGCGCAGCCAGTGGCGACATACACCTCATGCGCCTTGAGATCGTCCAGCGCCTCAAACAACAAACCGAACGGCTTGCGACTCAGCGGCAACTTGCCTTCGGGTTCGCTGCTGGCGAAGCAGTTGGTCTCGAGCACCGGCATCGCGCGCCCACAGACGACCATGTCGCTGCGCAAGGCCTTGATGCCCGGGCTCAGGAACTGGTGCACCAGGCCCATGGTGTCGAGGATGTCGCCGATCACGGCCGGAAACAGGCGCTTCTTCATCAAGTCAAAAAGTTCGTCGTCGTTATTCCACATGGGGGCTCCGGTGCAGTTGAGAGGCAGAGCCATTCTAGAAGCGCAGGCATCCACTGTGGGCGCCAAAGTGCCAGGTTCTGCGCCCGCATCCCGCCTGCGACGATCGGCTGGCACTGCCTGCAGCGCCACATTTCAGACATTGTGTTTCGCGGCATGAAATGGCTGCCGGTGGTGGTCTGTTGTTTGTGCCGGCGTGCCATTGGGCAAGCGCCTGCAAGATCAATGGCACGCACTGCTTGATGTGCATCAATCGAAATGGAGCGAGCTGACAGCACTGCGTAGTCAGCGCAACTTTGACCTCTAAACTGACGTTTACCCTTAATCAGGCACCGTTTGCCCCGTCCCTTCCAAGCATCAAATCGCCGAGCCATAGGCAACGCTGACTGCGGTGCGCACAGCGACGCACCGGTCACCACCGCCTTGTGTTTCGTGCCATTCCTTCATTCGCATGGCCAAGGCGGCTGAACCGCTGATGGCGCAGGGTGGGGTCATCGCCACGATGACCTATTACGGCGCGCAAAAGGTGGTCGCCAACAACGGCAACATGGGCCCGGTCAAGGCCGCCCTTGAGCCCACCGTGCGGTATCTGGCCGATGAACTCGGGCCCAAGGGGATACGGGTGCATGCAGTCTCGCCAGGGCCGATCAGGACCCGCGCCGCCCCTGGTATCGGCAACTTCGAAGCACTGCTCGACGATGCGGCCCGGCGCGCGCCCCAGCACCAACGGGTGACCATCCGCGAATTTGGCGTCACCACCGCGATGCTGTTCAGTGAAGCGGCCCGCGCCCTGAGCGGCAACGTGGTGCTCGTGGACGGCGGCTACCACGTGATGGGATAAAAGACAAAAAGCCATGACTGCAACCACCATCGGCAACGATCCGTCGCCGGAATTCCTTGGCAACCATCCCGCCTTTGAGATCCGGCTCGGCGACAGTGCCAGCCTGGAGTGCACCGTCACACAACACGATATCCAGCTGTTCGCGGCCGTAACGGCAGATGTCAATCCTGCCCACGTCGACGCGTCGTACGCCAGCGCCAGCGCCAGCTTTTTCCACGAAATCATCGCGCACGGCATGCTCGGTGGTGCGTGGATATCGTCGGTACTGGGAACACGGCTCCCCGGGCCGGGCACGATCGACCTCGGCCAGACTTTGAATTTTCTCAAGCCGGTGCACACCGGCGACACGCTGATCGTCACGGTCACGGTCAGCGCGACCGATGGTGACCAGGGCCATGTGACACTGGCCACGCAGTGCGTCAACCAGCACGGCGAACGGGTGTCAGCCCGGGGAATACCGATCTACGAGGAGTTGATGATTGCGTTGCATGCGCGTTCGGAGCTGAATCCGGCGGCAGCCTGACCAACGCCGGGCATCGGCCATCGCGGCGCGGACCTCGCCTGCGAAGGCGATGACGTGGCTGCGCAGCTGGGCGGCCCTACCGCAGTGCAACTTGAAAAACGGTGCACTACGCCTTAAACTGTTTGGATGAGGTCCAACATGAAGGATTGCACAATGACACGCAACGAAGCCGCACATGCCTTTTTTGACGCTTGCGAGACTGGAAAAGGCTGGCAGGCCTGTCAGGCATGGTGCCATGCGGGTGCAACCTTTTCCTGTCAAGCGGACGCCCTGGCCGACACCAGGACGCTGGAGGCGTACACCGAATGGATGAAGGAAGGGCCTTCTGACCCCGATCCCCGATGGCCGTTACGTGCTGAAGGCCTTTGCGATGGACGAGGGCCGCGGAACGGTGGTCGCGGCGGCAGAGTTTCACGGCACGCAAACCGGTGCCGGTGGCCCGGTTCCGCCGACCGGAAAATCCGTGGTTTCTGACTATGTCTATGTCATGCAGTTCGACGGCGACAAGATCAGCCACATGACAAAAATCTGGAATGATCTGCACGCCCTGCGTGCGCTTGGGTGGGCGTAATAAAGAGCGAGCAATCGCAATCGACACCCGACAGCACCCGTTTTTGGCTTCGAGCTCTGGATCACGCGCCCAGCTACAGCGTGGCAACGCGTCACACGCTAGCTTCGGTCACGCGAGTGACCGACAGGTCTGCCTTTGATGATCTGCTGCTGAAGTATTGCAGCGTCATGTTGCGAAAGCGCGGGGCGGCCAATGCTCCGCTGCCCGCATCGGGCCCGGATTGCCGTTCCAGACACTCGGCTCCGTGGGCGACGCGCTGATCGTCGCCTTCGGGCTGGACCATGCAGGCATCGGCCTTCTCATCGGTCTGTTCATGGCGTTGGGGCTTTTCCTGGCGTTGCCGGCAGAATTTTCGGGGCGCCATGCTTCTGACCGGGTTCTGGCCGGACCATTGACCACAGCAAAGAAAGTCCAGCAATGCACATTCGCAAAATCATCCATATGCGGGAACTCATCACATCGGACGAGATGGGCCGACTCTGCGATCCGATCTCCCGTGCTGCAGCGATGGCCGTCGTAAAGAACCCCTTTTCCGGGGCCGATCAGCAAGACCTGTCGCGGCTGTTCGAGTTCGGCGCCCAACTGGGCGAACAGCTTGCAAGCGAGGTGGTGGCAATGCTGACAGGTCCACCGGTGTGCTACGGCAAAGCTGCTCTGGTCGGGTCCTCAGGCGCAATGGAGCATGGTGCGGCCGTACTCCATCCCAAACTCGGAAAACCGGTGCGTGCGGCCGTCGGTGGGGGCAAGGCTCTCATGCCCTCCAACCACAAGGTGGTCGCCATAGGAACCGCCATTGATCTCCCACTGGGGCACAAGGATGACCCTTGGTCCTTCGACCATATCGATACGATGAGCTTGTGGGTGCCAGATGCTCCAAGGGCAGATGAAATCGTGCTTTGCATAGGCATGTCGGACGGGACGCGAGCCCACCCCAGAGTGAGAAAAGGACCAAGCACGGCATAACGGCTTGATTGTTGGCGCAGACATGCTTTCGCCACAGGCTGGCGAAGCGTGTTGAGCCACCGACGCTTTCGGCAATCTCAGGCACAGTGCGGGTCGCGGCCCTTCAAGCCAGTGTCAGTCAAAATCGGCGCATGGGAAAATTTGCCTTCTGCCGCTACGAGTGAGAATAAATTGCATTCAAAAAACCCCCAAGTTGTAGATTTTAAAGAAAATAATTTGAAATCAAACCCTTGGAGAGTATCCGTGGCCCCGATGATGGACTGGACCGACCGGCATTGCCGGTATTTCCACCGTCTGCTGTCGCGCGAGACGCTGCTGTACACCGAGATGGTGACTACCGGCGCACTGATCCATGGCGATGTGCCGCGGCATCTCCGTTTCAATGACGCAGAACATCCGGTCGCGCTGCAACTCGGTGGCAGCGAGCCGGCCGACCTGGCGCATTGCGCCCGATTGGGTGCGCAGTGGGGTTACGACGAGATCAACCTGAACTGTGGCTGTCCGTCCGAGCGGGTGCAGCGCGGCGCCTTTGGTGCCTGCCTGATGGCCGAGCCGCAACTGGTGGCCGACTGCGTCAAGGCCATGGTCGACGTGGTGGATGTGCCGGTCACCGTAAAACACCGCATCGGTATCGACAAGACGGAAGACTACGGCTTCGTGCGCGACTTTGTCGGGCAGGTCAGCGAAGCCGGCTGCACAGTTTTCATCGTGCACGCACGCAATGCCTGGCTCAAGGGGCTGTCGCCCAAGGCGAACCGCGAGGTGCCGCCACTGCGGTATGCGATGGTGCACCGCCTGAAGCAGGAGTTTCCCCATCTCACCGTGGTCATCAATGGCGGCATTACCACCGACATGCAGATCGCCGAGCAACTGCAACAGGTCGACGGTGTGATGCTCGGGCGCGAGGCCTATCACAGCCCTTGGATATTGGCATCCTGGGACCAGCAGTTTTTCGGCGCACCGGCTAGTGACGCCACCCGCGAATCGGTCGAGCAGCAGATGGTCGACTACATGGCACAGGAGGCCCGGGCCAATGCAGCGCCGTGGAGCACGATTGCGCGCCATATGCTGGGGCTGCGCCATGGCTTGCCGGGCGCGCGTCGCTGGCGCCAGGTCTGGAGCGACCACCGCTTGCGCGACACCGCGCCCCAGGAGGTGATGCGGTTGGCGCATCAGGGCGCCCACACGACGGCGTCGCCGGTCGAAGAGCTGCATGTCTGAGGCGGTTCATCCGCAGCAACGCATGGCGCTGACCTTGATCTGGTTGGTGCCGTCGTTGTGGACGGTCAACTACATCGTGGCGCGCATGGCACCCGGTGTCATAGGCCCGTACCTGTTGGCGCTGGGACGCTGGGCCATCGCCGGCGCGGTGCTGGTGGCGCTATGCGCACCGGAACTGTGGCGCGAACGTCGTCATATCGCCGAGCGCTGGTGGCAATACCTGATCCTGGGTGTGCTGGGCATGTTGATCTGCGGCGCCTGGGTGTACCAGGGCGCGCGATCGACGGACGCAATGAATATCGCGTTGATCTATGCCGCCTCGCCGGTGATGATTGCGCTGGGAGCCGGCCTGTGGCTGGGCGAGACGTTCGGCAAGCGCCAGGCGGTTGGCGTGGCCCTTGCCCTCACCGGGGTGCTGCATGTCATCGTGCGGGGCCACTGGACGGCGCTGGCCGAACTGCAGTTCGTGCCGGGCGACGGCTGGGTGCTGGCAGCCACGACGTCCTGGGCGGCGTTCGCGCTGCTGCAAAAACACTGGCCGAGTCCGCTGAGCGCCACCGCCCGACTGGCGACGATTTGTGTCGCAGGTGTACTCACACTGGTGCCATTTGCGTTATGGGAGCTGACACAACCGGGCCTGCTGGTGTGGGGACCCAAGGCCATGTGGCTGGTGTTGGCCGCTGCCGTGATGCCCGGCCTGGGCGCCTACTGGATCTACGGCTGGGCCCAGCGTATCGTGGGTGCGAGCCGGGTTGCGGTTGCGTTGTACCTCGGTCCGTTGTATGCGTCAGTGGGTGCCTGGGTGATGCTGGACGAACCGCCGGGCTGGCACCATCTGGTGGGTGCTGCGTTGATTCTGCCGGGCATCTTCCTGGTCACGCAACGGCGACCGGCACCCGTCGCCAAGCCGGTTACGCCGCCGCTTCCAGCCCGTTCCTGAAGTGCTCCCGCATGGCCTGGGAGGCTGCCGCCGCATCATGGTCGGCCAGCGCCTGCATCAGGGCCTGGTGCTCGTGCAATGAGTCCTGAATGCGGCCCTGTTTGAGCAACGAGTGGTGGCGGTTGAGTTTCATCACCTTGCGCAGGTCGGTCGAGAGCTGTTTGCTCCAGCGGTTGCGTGCAATGTCCAGCAACCGCATGTGGAATTGTTCGTTGATCGCGAAGAATTGCACCCGGCCTGCCGAGCCCCGGTTGGCGGCAGTGGCGAGCGCAGCGTGCAGAGCCTGGAGTTCGGCCAGTTCCGCTTCGCTGGCAAGGGTTGCGACCAGACCGGCTGCGTCGGACTCGAGCAGCGCCAGCACATGGTAGACATCGGCCAGATCCTGCTCGGACACCTCCGTCACATAGGCCCCGCGACGCACCTTCATCGTGACCAGGCCTTCGGCTGCCAGTAACTTGAGCGCCTCACGCAAGGGGGTGCGGCTGATGCCGTAGTCCTTGGCCAGTTTAAGCTCATCGATCCAACTCCCGGGGGCCAGTTCGCTGCTGAATATTCGCTGGCGCAATTGCTCCGCGACGTCCTGGTACAGGGCACGCGGTGCGAGGGTTTGGGCAGTCATAATGGGATGTGTCAGCGGTGGGGCGTCAGTTTGCTGGAAGCTTATTTTATTTATAATTATAAATAACGAGACCGAACCTGCAACCCGAATGTCTGCCCGCCTGTGTCCCCGGCAGTCAGACCACAACCGACCGGAGCCTTGCCATGAGCAGCCACAACCCGTCCAAGCCCGCTTCCACCGCAGCCGCAGAGAACGACTCCCAGGCCATGGCGCGGTGGGACGCAGCGGCCCGCAAATCCGCTCCCGGAGGCGACCTTGACGCCCTGAACTGGCACACGCCCGATGGCATCACGGTCAAGCCGCTGTATACCGCCAGTGACCTGCAAGGCCTGCCCGACACCAATACATTGCCGGGCTTCGCCCCATACGTGCGCGGCCCACAGGCCACCATGTACGCGGTGCGGCCCTGGACGATCCGCCAATATGCCGGCTTCTCGACCGCCGAAGAGTCGAACGCGTTCTACCGCAAGGCGCTGGCCGCCGGTGGGCAGGGTGTATCGGTGGCGTTCGACCTTGCCACGCACCGTGGCTACGATTCCGACCATCCGCGCGTGACCGGTGACGTCGGCAAGGCCGGCGTGGCGATCGACAGCGTCGAGGATATGAAAATCCTGTTCGACCAGATTGACCTGGCCAAGGTCAGCGTGTCCATGACGATGAACGGCGCGGTCTTGCCGGTGTTGGCCGGTTATGTAGTGGCGGGCGAAGAGCAGGGCGTCAGCCAGGCGCAACTGAGCGGGACGATCCAGAACGACATCCTCAAGGAGTTCATGGTCCGCAACACCTACATCTACCCGCCGGTGCCGTCTATGCGCATCATCGGTGACATCATGGAATACACCGCGGACCATATGCCGCGCTTCAATTCGATCAGCATCTCGGGTTACCACATGCAGGAGGCCGGTGCCAACCAGGCGCTGGAACTGGCCTTCACCCTGGCAGACGGCCAGGAATATGTGAAAACCGCCATCGATAAGGGCATGGACGTAGACAACTTTGCCCCGCGGCTGAGCTTCTTCTGGGCCATCGGCATGAACTTCTACCTCGAAGTGGCCAAAATGCGCGCCGCGCGGCTGTTGTGGTGCCGCATCATGCAGGGTTTCAATGCAAAGAACCCCAAGAGCCTGATGCTGCGCACCCACTGCCAGACCTCCGGCTGGTCACTGACCGAGCAGGACCCCTACAACAACATCGTGCGCACCACCATCGAGGCCATGGCTGCGGTGTTTGGCGGCACGCAGAGCCTGCACACCAACAGCTTTGATGAGGCCATTGCATTGCCAACCGACTTTTCGTCGCGCATCGCCCGCAACACACAGCTCATCATCCAGGAGGAAACCCATATTCCCAACGTGATCGACCCCTGGGCTGGCAGCTACATGATGGAAAAGCTGACGCAGGACATGGCCGACGCGGCCTGGAAAATCATCGACGAAGTGCAGGCCATGGGCGGTATGGTCAAGGCGGTCGACAGCGGCTGGGCCAAACTCAAGATCGAGGCAGCCGCAGCCGACAAGCAGGCGCGGATCGACTCCGGACAGGACGTCATCGTCGGTGTCAACAAGTACCGGCTCGACAGCCATGACGCGATCGAGACGCGCGACATCGACAACGTGGCCGTGCGCGACGGCCAGATCGCGCGGCTGCAGAAGATCCGGGCCGGGCGCGATGCCAAGGCAGTGGATGACGCGCTGGCCGCGTTGACCGCCGCCGCGCAGGACAAAAGCGGCAACTTGCTCGACCTGTCGATCAAGGCGGTGCGGGTGCGTGCCACCGTCGGTGAGATCAGCGACGCGCTGGAGAAGGCCTTCGGCCGCCACCGCGCCGATACGCACAAGGTCAGCGGCGTCTACGCCGCCTCGTATGACAACGCCGCCACTCCGGAAGGCGTCATGCAGCAATGGGAGACGATCAAGAAAGATATTGCGCAATTCGCCGAAGAGCAGGGGCGCCGGCCGCGGGTGATGATCGCCAAGCTCGGCCAGGATGGGCATGACCGGGGCGCCAAGGTGGTGGCCACCGCGTTCGCCGACCTGGGCTACGACGTCGACATCGGCCCGCTGTTCCAGACCCCCGAAGAATGCGCCCGCCAGGCGATCGAGAATGACGTGCATGCGGTGGGTGTATCCACGCTCGCTGCCGGTCACAAGACACTGGTGCCTGCGATCATTGCGGAGTTGCGCAGGCAGGGGGCAACCGACATCGTGGTGTTTGTCGGTGGTGTCGTGCCGCGGCAGGACTACGACTTCCTGTACCAGGCGGGCGTCAAGGGCATCTACGGACCGGGCACGCCGATACCGGACTCGGCGGCTGATGTGTTGAAACAGATCCGCGCTTCCCAAGCCTCCTGACCTGGCAACGACACCAAGGATGCCATGGGATCGAGTGCCATCGCAGTGGATATGACCACGCCAAACGGCGATATGGACGTGCTTGCACAGGCCGTTGTCGGCCCGGCCGGCATGGCGCAGCGACGCGCCATCGCCAAGGCCATCACGCTGCTTGAATCGACACGGGCGGATCACCGTCTGCAGGCGGACCGCTTGCTGGCGCAATTGCTGCCGCATTCCGGAGGCGCGCTGAGACTCGGACTCAGTGGTGTTCCCGGGGTCGGCAAGTCGACCCTGATCGAGGCGCTCGGTCTGCACCTGATCGCGCAAGGGCATACGGTAGCGGTGCTGACGATCGACCCGTCATCGTCGGTATCGGGTGGCTCCATTCTGGGCGACAAGACGCGCATGGAAAAACTCTCGGTGCACGACAAGGCCTATATCCGTCCAAGTCCGTCCAGTGGAACTCTGGGTGGGGTCGCCGAAAAGACGCGCGAGGCCATGCTGGTCCTTGAAGCGGCCGGTTACGAGGTGGTGATTGTCGAGACCGTCGGCGTCGGCCAGAGCGAGGTCGCCGTGGCCGGCATGACCGATATGTTCGTACTGATGCAACTGCCCAACGCCGGCGACGAATTGCAGGCGATCAAGAAGGGCGTGATGGAGTTGGCGGACCTGGTGCTGATCAACAAGGCCGACCTGGACCCGGACGCGGCCACACGGGCACAGGCGCAGATCACATCGTCGCTGCGCCTGATCGGACAACATGGCAACCCGGGCAGGGCCGGGCACGACAGCACCGCCTGGCAACCGCGCGTGTTGCAGCTCAGCGCCCTGTCGGGACACGGCGTCGACAGCCTGTGGAGCGCGGTGCAGGAGTTTCGCGCGTTGCGCGCACCCGGCGGCGCCTGGGACGCCCGGCGGCGCCAGCAGGCTTTGTCATGGATGTGGGAGCGTATCGATACCGGTCTGCGCCAGGCGTTTCGTGGCGACCGGCAGGTGCAATCGCGCCTGGTCGGCCTGTCGCAGGACGTGGCCCAGGGGCGGGTGGTGGCATCGGTGGCAGCGCGCGAGTTGCTGTCCCTGTTCCATCCGGGCGTGCCAATGGCTGCCGAGTCTGCGCCGGCGGCATACAAGGACACATCGGCATGATCTCGTTGACATCCATCACGCAAATCGAGTCGTCCACCGTCTGGCGCACGAAACGGGTTGAGGTGTTCGACCTGCCCGAGGGCAGGATGCTGGTCAAGGGGCAGCGCCCGCTGCGCAGCCCGTGGGCGCACCGCATGCTCAATCTGTTCGCCTGGATCGCCGGCGTGCCGTATGCCAAAGCCGTTCCGGTGCATGGCGGCGCGCGTTCGCAGGCGATCGAGATCGAACGCCTGGGCGCCTTGCGCGCCGCGGGCATCCGGGTTGCCGAAGTGCATCACGCGGCAAGTGGCTATTTCGTCATGTCCTATCTCGGCTCCAACGACCTGGCCCGCGCCTTACGCGTTCAGGGCGCGCATGCGTATGGTCTGTGGATGGCTGCAATGGAACACCTGCTGCTGGTGCATGCCCATGGCCAGTATCTCAGCCAGTGTTTTGCCCGCAACATCATCGTCTCGGATCAATTCGAAGGCCTGATCGACTTCGAGGATGACCCGCTCGAAGCGATGACCCTGCACCAGGCGCAGGCGCGCGACTGGCTGATTTACCTGCAGTCAACCTTGTGGAACCTGGCTCTGGAGCCCGACCAGCTCGACGCAGCACTGCACGCGGTTCTCGGCCGCGAGGCCGAGCCGGTGCGCGCCATATTGCGCCATGCGGCGGGGCGCCTGTCATGGCTGCGCCATTTGCCCACCAACCGCCGCATCTGGGGCAAGGATTTTGTCAGCCTGCAGGCCGTCGGCGCGGCCATGTACCGGCACCACCTGCCCCATGGGCAATCCCCCCTACAGGAGAAAAATGATGCATGAAATACTGGAACAACTCGAGGCCAAGCGCGAGCAGGCCCGTCAGGGCGGTGGCCTCAAACGCATAGAGGCGCAACACGCCAAAGGCAAACTCACTGCCCGTGAACGTCTCGACCTGCTGCTCGACGAAGGCACATTTGAAGAGTGGGACATGTTCGTCGAGCACCGCTGCGTCGACTTCGGCATGCAGGACCAGAAGGTACCAGGCGACGGCGTCGTCACCGGCTACGGCATGATCAACGGACGCCTGGTATTCGTGTACAGCCAGGACTTCACGGTGTTCGGCGGCGCCTTGTCCGAAGCCCACGCAGAAAAGATCTGCAAGGTGATGGACCAGGCCATGAAGGTCGGTGCGCCGGTGATCGGCCTGAACGACTCGGGCGGCGCGCGCATCCAGGAAGGCGTGGCCTCGCTCGGCGGCTATGCCGACGTATTCCAGCGCAACGTCATGGCCAGTGGCGTAGTACCGCAGATCAGCATGATCATGGGGCCATGTGCGGGCGGCGCGGTCTATTCGCCGGCCATGACCGACTTCATCTTCATGGTCAAGGACAGCTCGTACATGTTCGTGACCGGTCCTGAGGTGGTCAAGACCGTCACGCACGAAGAGGTCACGGCCGAGGAGCTCGGCGGCGCGATCAGTCACACCACGCGCAGCGGCGTGGCCGATCTAGCCTTCGAAAACGACGTGCAGGCGCTGCTGATGCTGCGCCGGCTCTACAACTACCTGCCGCTGAACAACCGCGAAAAGGCGCCAGTGCGCGACAGCGGCGACCCGACGGACCGCATGGACCTGAGCCTGGACACGCTGATTCCGGACAACCCGAACAAGCCCTACGACATGAAGGAATTGATCCTCAAGTCGGTCGACGACGGCGACTTCTTCGAGTTGCAGCCCGATTACGCGCGCAACATATTGATCGGATTCGCCCGCATGGGCGGCCAGACGGTGGGCATCGTGGCGAACCAGCCGCTGGTGCTGGCGGGTTGCCTGGACATCAAATCATCCATCAAGGCGGCGCGTTTCGTGCGTTTTTGTGACGCATTCAACATTCCGGTGGTGACCTTCGTCGACGTGCCCGGCTTCATGCCCGGCACCACCCAGGAGTTCGGCGGCATCATCAAGCATGGCGCCAAGCTGCTCTACGCCTATGCCGAGTGCACCGTTCCCAAGGTCACCGTCATCACCCGCAAAGCCTATGGTGGCGCCTACGACGTGATGAGCTCCAAACACCTGCGCGGCGACGTCAACTTTGCGTGGCCGCATGCCGAGATCGCGGTGATGGGCGCCAAGGGCGCGGTAGAGATCATCTTCCGCCAGGACAAGGGCGATGCCGAGAAACTCGCCGCCAGGGAAGCGGAATACAAAGCCCGTTTCGCCAATCCGTTCGTGGCCGGTGCGCGTGGCTTCATCGACGACGTGATCCTGCCGCACGAGACGCGCAAACGCATCTGCCGCAGCCTGGTCATGCTCCGGGACAAGAAGGTCGAAAACCCGTGGCGCAAGCACGGCAACATTCCATTGTGAGGAGACGTCATGTTTGACAAGATTTTGATCGCGAACCGCGGGGAGATCGCCTGCCGGGTCATCAAGACAGCACGCAAGATGGGCATCAAGACCGTTGCCGTCTATTCCGATGCCGATCGGGATGCCCGCCATGTGTCGCTGGCCGACGAGGCGGTGCATATAGGCGCGTCACCGAGCCGCGAGAGTTACCTCGTGGCCGACCGCATCATCGCAGCCTGCAAGCAGACCGGCGCGCAGGCGGTGCATCCCGGCTACGGCTTCCTGAGCGAGAACGCCGAGTTTTCCAAGCGGGTGGAGGAGGAGGGCATCGTCTTCATCGGCCCCAAGCACTATTCGATCTCGGCCATGGGCGACAAGATCGAGTCCAAGCGGCTGGCCGGCAAGGCGGGCGTGAATTGCATTCCCGGTGTCAACGAAGCCATCGACGATGCCGACACGGCGGTCGAGATCGCGCGCGGTATTGGTTACCCGGTGATGATCAAGGCGAGCGCCGGGGGCGGGGGCAAGGGCCTGCGGGTCGCGCATGACGACAAGGAAGCGTTCGAGGGTTTCACCAGTTGCCGCAACGAGGCGCGCAACAGTTTCGGCGATGACCGCGTCTTCATCGAAAAGTTCGTCGAGGAGCCACGCCATATCGAGATCCAGCTAATCGGCGACGCGCAGGGCAACGTGGTGTATCTGAACGAGCGCGAATGCTCGATCCAGCGCCGCCACCAGAAAGTGATCGAGGAAGCACCGAGCCCTTTTATCAGCGATGCCACGCGCAAGGCCATGGGCGAGCAGGCGGTCGCGCTGGCCAGGGCGGTGCAGTACCAGAGTGCTGGCACGGTCGAGTTCGTCGTCGGCAAAGACCAGAGTTTCTACTTCCTGGAGATGAATACGCGGCTGCAGGTCGAGCACCCGGTGACCGAATGCATCACTGGCCTGGACTTGGTCGAGTTAATGATCCGGGTCGCTGCCGGCGAGACGCTGCCGTTCACGCAGACGGACGTGAAGCGCGAGGGCTGGGCGATCGAGTGCCGCATCAATGCCGAGGATCCGTTCCGCAATTTCCTGCCTAGTATCGGCCGCCTGGTGCGGTTTGCACCGCCAGCCGAGACCATGTTCGCGGCTGACGTCGAACATTGGCATGGGGTGCGGGTCGACACCGGGGTGCAGGAAGGTGGCGAGATCCCGATGCATTACGACTCGATGATCGCCAAGCTGATCGTGCACGGCAAAGACCGGCAAGAGGCCATCGCCAAGATGCGCGCGGCGCTTGATGGTTTCGTGATCCGGGGCATCAGCAGCAACATTCCGTTCCAGGCCGCATTGCTGGCGCATCCCGACTTTGTCTCCGGAGACTTCAATACCGGCTTCATCGCCGCCAACTACGCGCACGGGTTCCGGGCCGAGAACGTGCCGCATGCGGACCCCGACTTCCTGGTCGCGCTCGCGGCGTTCGTGCGGCGCAAGTCGCGCGAGCGGGCCATGGGGTTGTCTGGCCAATTGCCGGGTTACGGCGTCAAGGTCGGACATGACTACAGCGTGATCACGCTCGATGCCGCTGGCAACGATCGCTACACACAAGTCCATGTGGACGAGGTGATAGGCCAGATCGGCTCGGCCGCTGTCATGCTGGACGGCAAACGTTATGCCATCACCAGCCACTCGCGGCTCAACGACATTTGCGTCAGTGGCGAGTGCAACGGCCAGCCATTTACCGCACAGATCGAACGCGGCACGCCGCGCAACCCGCTGGCGCTCGTCGTGCAGCACAACGGCACGCGCATCGAGACCATGGTGGTCTCGCCACGCATGGCCGAGCTGTACCAGCTGATGCCGTTCAAACCGCCAGCGGACATGAGCAAATACATACTATCGCCGATGCCGGGCTTGTTGGTAGACGTGGCAGTGCAGGTAGGTCAGACGGTGCAGGCGGGCGAACGCCTGGCGGTGATCGAGGCCATGAAGATGGAAAACGTGCTCTTTGCGGCTGCAGATGGCGTGGTCGCCAAGGTGCTGGCGGCCAAGGGCGACAACCTGACGGTTGACCAGCCTATCGTCGAGTTTGCCTGAAAACGATTGCGCGCAACCCCGTGGAGAACAATATGCAACGACCATTCAAGGTGCTCGGCATCCAGCAGATCGCGATCGGCGGCCCGGACAAGACGCGGCTGCGCCGGTTGTGGGTCGACATGCTCGGGCTGGAGGTCACAGGCAATTTCGTCAGCGAACGCGAAAACGTCGATGAAGACATCTGCGCTATTGGTGCGGGCGTGTTGAGGGTTGAAATCGATCTGATGCAGCCGATTGATCCGGACAAGAAGCCGGCCGTTCACAATACGCCGCTGAACCATGTCGGCCTGTGGATCGACGATTTGCCGGTGGCCATGCAGTGGTTGGCGCAGCAAGGCGTGCGGTTTGCGCCAGGGGGTATCCGCAAGGGGGCGGCAGGGTTCGACATCTGTTTTCTTCATCCGAAGGCGAACGAAGAATTCCCGATCGCCGGTGAAGGCGTGCTGGTGGAACTGGTGCAAGCGCCACCGGCCGTGGTGACCGCATTTGCGGCTTTAGCGCAACAACCCGGGTACTAAAAGGCGCCAAAGCAACAATATTCACGACACGGATAAGCGATTACAGGTAAGGTTACCAAGCAGTTACATCGAAGGCTCCTGTGGGACAGGCCAGATGTCGGACCGGATCGGTCAAACAGGTGACTGCCTTGGACCGGATCCACGCCGCCAAAGACAAGGCGGCAAGGAGACTGTTGCTTGTTGCCTACCGATACCGGTAATCCGGCCTATTTCCACAAGGTCGTCGATTGCCAGCTGGCCTGTCCAGCCCACACCCCCGTTCCCGAATACATACGATTGATTGCCCAGGGGCGTTACACCGACGCCTACATGGTCAATTGGGCCTCCAACGTGTTTCCCGGCATCCTCGGACGCACCTGCGACCGGCCATGTGAACCGGCTTGCCGGCGCACCAGGGTGGAGGTCAATGGCGGCGCACCGCCGGAACCGGTCGCCATTTGCCGCCTCAAACGCGTGGCGGCCGATATGAAACAGGACATCGGCTCGCGCATGCCGGCAGTGGCCGAACCCAATGGCAAACGCATAGCCTGTGTAGGTGCCGGCCCCTCGTCACTGACGGTGGCGCGCGACCTCGTGCCGCTCGGATACGCGGTGACAGTATTCGATAGCGAGCAAAAGGCGGGTGGCTTCATTCGCAGCCAGATTCCGCGGTTTCGGCTGCCGGAAACGGTCATCGACGAAGAGACGGGCTACGTCCTCGACATGGGTGTCGTGTTTCGCAGCGGCGAGCCGATCACCTCGATGAAAGCACTGATGGCCGAAGCCTACGACGCGGTCTTTGTCGGGTGCGGCGCGCCCCGCGGCCGCGACCTCGAGTTGCCCGGGCGCAGGGAGATCACCGAGAACATCCATATCGGAATCGACTGGTTGGCATCGGTGTCGTTCGGCCATACCACCAACATCGGACGCCGGGTGATCGTGCTCGGCGGTGGCAATACCGCCATGGACTGCTGCCGCTCGTCGCGCCGCCTGGGCGGCAACGACGTGAAGGTGGTGGTGCGCAGCGGCTTCGACGAGATGAAGGCCTCGCCCTGGGAAAAGGAAGACGCGCGGCACGAGGGTATACCGATCATCAATTGCCGTGTACCCAAGTCGTTCGAGCATGTCGACGGAAAACTCACCGGCATGACGTTCGAGGTCGTCAAATCGATCCGCGACGCGAACGGCAGACGCAGCCTGATTCCCACCGGCGAGCCGGACCTGCTGATCGAGTGTGATGCCGTGCTGATTGCCGTCGGGCAGGAAAACGCGTTTCCGTGGATCGAGGCCGACTGTGGCATAGCGTTCGACCAATGGGGCTTGCCGGTGGTGGACAAGGACAGCTTCGCGTCCAGTGTGCCAAACGTGTTTTTCGGCGGCGACGCGGCCTTCGGCCCCCGGAACATCATCACCGCGGTCGCTCATGGCCACGAAGCCGCAGTATCGATCGACAAGCTGCTCAATGGCGAGTCGGCTGCGCAGCGTCCGCCGCCGCACACTAACCTGGTGTCGCAGAAGATGGGCATCCATGAGTGGAGCTTCGACAACGACGTGTCGGCGGCGCACCGGTTCAAAGTACCGTGGGCCAAGGCCGAGCAGGCGCTGGCCAGCATCCGGGTCGAGGTCGAACTCGGTTTTGACGCAGCCACCGCGCTCAAGGAAGCCGGGCGTTGCCTGAACTGCGATGTACAGACCGTTTTCACCAAGGAGACCTGCATCGAATGCGACGCCTGCGTCGACATCTGCCCGATGGATTGCATCACGTTCACGGCCAATGGCGACGAGGCCGATCTGCGCACCCGACTCAAGGCGCCCGCCGTCAACCTGGCGCAGGACCTGTATGTGTCAGGCGCGCTCAAGACGGGACGGGTGATGGTCAAGGATGAAGATGTCTGCCTGCATTGTGGGCTGTGCGCCGAGCGGTGCCCGACCGGCGCCTGGGACATGCAGAAATTCCTGCTCACGACCACGCAGGCTGGACCGGCATGCCGTGATCCGCAAGCTGTTTCCCCGTCGATGGAGGCCGTATGAACCCGATCGAAGGCATCAACAATTTCGTCATCAAGTTCGCCAATGTCAACGGCTCCGGCTCGGCTTCGGCCAACGAGTTGTTCGCCAAGGCCATTCTGCGCATGGGTGTGCCGGTCAGCCCGCGCAACATCTTCCCGAGCAATATCCAGGGCCTGCCGACCTGGTATGAGGTACGGGTATGCGAGCAGGGGTATCAGGGACGGCGTGGCGGCATCGACATGATGGTCGCGATGAACCCGCAGACCTGGGATGACGATGTAGCCGAAGTCGCGCCTGGCGGCTACCTGTTCTACGACAGCACACGGCCCGTACCGGAGTCGAAGCTGCGGCCCGACATCCAGGTGCTGGGCATGCCGTTGACCGAGATCTGCAACGCGGTGTATTCCGATGGTCGCCAGCGCCAGCTGTTCAAGAACATCGTTTACGTGGGTGCCTTGTCGGTGCTGCTCGAGATCGAACCCGATGTGATCGAACAGCTGTTCGCCGAACAGTACAAGGGCAAGGAGAAGTTGCTGGCCCCCAACATACAGGCCTTGCACCTGGGACGCGATTTTGCCCGTGAACATTTGTCGGCCCCGCTGGGCATCCGGGTGCAGCGGCGCGACAAGGTGGGCGAGCGCATCTTCATCGATGGCAACAGTGCGGTGGCGCTGGGTTGCGTGTATGGCGGCGCCACGGTGGCGGCCTGGTATCCGATCACGCCGTCGTCCTCGGTGGCCGAGGCGTTTGCGCACTACTGCGCCAAATTCCGGGTCGACAAGCAGACCGGGCTGAACAACTACGCCGTTGTGCAGGCGGAAGACGAGATTGCCTCGATCGGCATGGTCGTGGGGGCAGGGTGGAACGGCGCACGGGCCTTCACTGCAACCTCCGGCCCGGGCGTGTCGTTGATGACCGAATTCATCGGCCTGGCGTATTTTGCAGAAATTCCGGTGACCATCATCAACGTGCAGCGCGGCGGCCCGTCCACTGGTATGCCCACGCGCACCCAACAGGCAGACCTGATCTCGTGCGCCTATGCATCGCACGGAGACACCAAGCACGTGCTGCTGTTTCCGCAAGACCCGCATGAGTGTTTCACACACGGCGCAGCGGCACTGGATCTGGCCGACAGGCTGCAGACCCCCGTGTTCGTCATGACCGACCTGGATATCGGCATGAACCAGCGCCTGTGCGAGCCGTTGTCGTGGGATCCGCAGCGCGCCTATGACCGCGGCAAGGTGATGAGCGCCGAGGAGTTGGAGGCCGGCAAGGATTTCGGGCGCTACAAGGATGTCGACGGCGACGGTATCGGCTGGCGCACCTTGCCGGGAACACATCCGACCAAGGGCAGCTATTTCACCCGGGGCACGACCCGCGATCCGTATGCGCGGTACTCGGAGCGCGGGCCGGACTATATCTACAACGTTGAGCGACTGCTGACCAAGTTCAAGACTGCCGCCACGCTGGTGCCGCCTCCGGTGTTGCGCACGGCGCCACGCAAGACCCGGCTGGGCGTGATCTTTTTCGGCTCCACCAGTGCGGCTATGCATGAGGCACTGGACGACCTGACCGCACAAGGCATTTTGCTGGACGCGCTGCGCCTGTGTGCGTTTCCGTTCCCCGACACGGTGGCGCAGTTCATCGCCGCGCACAAGACGGTGTATGTGGTCGAACAGAACCGGGACGCGCAGATGCGCCAGCTGATCGTCAATGAGTTGGGCATCGATCCTGCCAGGCTGATCCCGGTGCTGCATTTCGATGGCACGCCGATCACGGCCCGATTCATCACGCACAAAGTGACGGAACATGTGCAGCAGGCCCAGTTGGCGGCGCCCAAGCGGGCGCCACGGGCCCGCAAGAAGGACACGGAGGCAGCATGACCTATATCCTCAAACCCCGTCTGCACCACCCCTCGCTGACGCCCAACAAGGTTGGCTATACCCGGCGCGATTACGAAGGCAAGGTCTCGACCCTGTGCGCCGGTTGCGGGCATGACTCGATTTCGGCGGCCATTGTGCAGGCCTGCTGGGAGCTCGACATCGAGCCGCACCGGGTGGCCAAGCTTTCGGGCATTGGTTGCAGCTCCAAGACCCCGGACTATTTTCTGGGCGCCTCGCATGGATTCAACACCGTGCATGGACGTATGCCCTCGGTGCTGACCGGTGCCAATCTGGCGAACCGCGACCTGCTGTATCTGGGCGTCTCGGGCGACGGCGATTCAGCCTCCATCGGCTTGGGTCAGTTCGCGCACAGCCTGCGCCGCGCTGTGCGCATGGTGTACATCGTCGAGAACAACGGTGTCTACGGGCTGACCAAGGGCCAGTTCTCGGCCACGGCCGACCATGGCTCGCGCAGCAAGAAAGGCGTCGTCAACAACGACAGCCCGGTCGACCTGGTCGCGATGGCGCTGCAGTTGGGCGCGACCTATGTCGCCCGCAGTTTCTCGGGCGACAAACAGCAGTTGGTGCCCATCATCAAGGGGGCTATCGGGCATGGTGGCGCAGCCTTCATCGACGTTGTCAGCCCGTGCGTGGCGTTTAACAACCATGCGGGCAGCACCAAGAGTTACGACTATGTGCGCGAGCACAACCAGGCGGTCAGCCGTATCGACTTCATCGCGCCGTCGGCCGAGGTCAGCGGCGAATACCCGCCAGGCTCGGTGATCGAACTCCCACAGCCTGACGGCAGCACCATGCGGTTGCGCAAGTTGCATCCGGACTACGACCCCACCGACCGGCTCGCAGCAATGAACCATGTGCAGACACACCAGGCGCTCGGCGAGGTGGTCACCGGCCTGCTGTACGTGGACCGCTCGGCGACCGATCTGCATGCTGCTTTGCACACCAGCGCCGAGCCCCTCAACAGCCTGGACGCAGACCGTTTGCGCCCGGGTGCGAGTGCATTGGCGCTGTTGAACAAATCATTCAGGTAACGGGCCCGTAGCCGGCTCCGCCAACGAACCACAGGGCAGGGCGGTGGCTTCTCAGGGCTGGCGCAAGGCACGTGCCCGGGCCTGCGCCGCTGCGATCATGTCGCGCTTGAGGGCGGACGCAGAAGCAGCCGGTTCCGCCGGTGGCACGGAGACGGTCGCTCCGGCCTCGTCTGGCGCCGACACGTTGTCGGCTGTTTCATGCTGCCGCCGCGCGTGCGATGCGCCATAACGCTGCTTCGCCCGCAACGCCAGCCCATCGGACCATGCGTCCCAACCGGTGGCGTCGGCCGTCACGTTTTCCAGCACGATGCAATCGACCGGGCACACCGGGATGCACAACTCGCACCCGGTGCAATAGGGCTCGATGACAGTGTGCATCAACTTGTTGCTGCCGACGATGGCATCAACCGGGCAGGCCTTGATGCACAAGGTGCAGCCGATGCACCAGGCCTCGTCGATAAAGGCCACTGCCCGCGGCGTTTCCTGCCCGTTGGCCGGATTGAGCGGCAGCACCGGCTGACCGGTGATTGCCGCCAATTGGACGATCCCCTGCTGTCCCCCGGGTGGGCACTGATTGATGGCGGCATCGCCATCGGCAATGGCCTGTGCATACGCCGCGCAGTCCGGAAAGCCGCAGCGGGTGCACTGCGTCTGCGGCAGTGCCGCCAGTATCCGGTCTGCCAGCGCCGGCATCGACCGATCAGGCGCCGCTGGGAGTGCGCGCGCGCGGGACCCGCTTGGCGGGAGTTGCTTCGGCAGCCTTCTCAGCTACCGCCAGCGTGGTGGTGGCCACCACGGCCTCGGAGGGCACGGCGATTGCCTTCACGGTCTTGTTGGCCACGGATTTTGCGACTGGCTTGGCGGCGCTGGCTGGCGTCTTGGTGGCGGCAGGCCGGGCGCGCGGCGCTGTGGCGCGCTTGGCGGGTACGACCTTGACCACTGCTGGCGCCGGCTTGCGCGCCTTTGTCGTGTTGCCGACCAACTCGAATGCATCAACCGGCCCTGCCGTGGAGGCAGCCGCGGTCGGCGCGTTTGGTGCATCCGATGCTTTCAAGGTCGCCTGGTGTTGCAGGATGAACGCCTTGACCTGCGGGTAAACCACGTCGCGCCAGCGTCGGCCGGCGAAGATGCCGTAGTGACCGGCCCCCTTGACCTCCAAATGTTTCTGGTGGGACTTGGGCACGCCAGCGCATATCTCGTGTACCGCTTCGGTCTGGCCCGACCCGGATATGTCGTCCAGTTCACCTTCAATGGAGAACAAGCCGGTATTGCGGATGTCCTGAGGGCGCACGCGCTCAATCTTGCCGGAAGGTGACTTCACGTCCCAGGTGCCGTTGACCAGCATGAAGTCCTGGAACACCACCTTGATCGTTTCCAGGTAGTAATCCGCATCCATGTCGAGCACGGCGTTGTACTCGTCGTAAAACTTGCGGTGCGACTCGGTGCTCGCATCGTCGCCCTTGATCAGGTCCTGAAAGTAGTCGTAGTGGCTGCGTGCATGGTTGTCCGGGTTCATGGCCAGGAAACCGGAATGCTGCAGGAAGCCCGGATACACGCGGCGACCGGCACCCGGAAAACTACTGGGTACCCGATAGATAACGTTGCTTTCGAACCATTTGTGGCTCTTGGCCACGGCCAGATCGTTGACCGAGGTCGGCGACTTGCGGGCGTCGATTGGGCCGCCCATCATGGTCATGCTCAGCGGCGTCATTTCGCCGCGTGTGGCCATCAGCGAGACCGCGGCCAGAACCGGGACGGTTGGCTGACAGACGCTCACGACATGGCAGTTGCCATAAATCTTCTGAACGTGGCGGATGAATTCCTGCACGTAGTTGACATAGTCGTCCAGGTGGAATTCACCCTCGGACAATGGAACGTTGCGCGCATTCTTCCAGTCCGTGATGTAGACCTTGTGATCGCGCAGCATGGTCTGCACCGTGTCGCGCAACAGCGTGGAATGGTGGCCCGACAACGGCGCGACCAGCAGCACTGCCGGCTGTCCCTTGAGTGCGTCGAGGGTCGCCACGTCGTCGCTGAAGCGTTTGAACCGACGCAAGTCGCAAAATGGTCGCGACAGCTCGATGCGTTCATCAATGGCAACCGAAACACCATTCACATCCGCCTTGCGAATGCCGAACTCCGGCTTCTCGTAATCGCGCAGCAGTCGGTGCATCAGGTCGAAACCGGCCGATGCGCGCTGCGCGAACGGGGCTTGTCCCAGCGTGGTGGCTGAGTTCGAATAGACCTTGGAGGCGACTTTGGCCAGGTCCGAGAAGGGCTCCATCATCGAGCGCTGGGCTTCGAACATTTGATACAACATTGTGGAACTGCCTTTTTCTAACTATGTTGCACTGCAATATACCAGCAGTCGGCTCACAGTAGTTGAGTACGGTCCCCAACGTTCACCTTCGCTGCGTACCGCGGCAACCCGATGCTCTAAACTCAAAGGCCAAGGACTTAGCAGATTCCAGCGCATGAGTGTTCAGACAACCGTCGTGTTTGCAGACCTGATGGGAAGCACCGGGGTTTTCGAAACCATTGGGAGCTCTCGCGGATCGCGCATTGTGACCCAGATCACGCAACGGATCTCATCGATCTGCGTGGCCCACCATGGCCGCGTCATCAAGACACTGGGGGACGGTGTGTTGGCGGTGTTTACGCATGCCCCGGATGCCATCAATGCGGTGGTCGAGATGCAGCGCGATCACCACAAGCGCCTGGCGCAGTCGACCGCCGGAACCCGGTTGCCGATCCGCATCGGTGTGGCGCGTGGCGATATTGAATTCATCGACGACGACTGTTATGGCGACGCGGTGAATGTTGCCTCACGGCTCAGCGACCTGTCCGGCCCGCACCAGGTGTGGGTCAACGATCAGGCGCTCGTGCAGTCGACAGAACCCGAAGGGGTGCGGTTTCGCCCGCTCGGGCCCATCATGATCCGGGGCAGGGCGGAAGCCTGCCAGGTGTTCCAGATCGAGTGGCATGAGAACCTCAGCAGCGACCTGATGACCATGCAGGCCAGCATCGACTCGCAGCAGGAACAGATAGACAAGGCCTTGCTTGGCGGCGAGATCGAACTGGCCTGGCTTGATCAGCGCAAGAGGTTCCGCTCGTCCGAGTTGCCTATCCACATCGGACGCGTCAGCCAGGCTGGATTCGTCGTCAATGATCCGCGCGTATCGCGCGCCCATGCCCGTATTGACTGGCGCAATGGCAGCATCTTGCTGGTCGACGTCAGCAGCTACGGCAGCTGGGTCCGATTCTTCGGCGGTGGCGCCGATCTGCAGCTGCGACGCGAAGAGTGCGTGCTGCATGGCAGCGGTGAAATCGCGCTGGGCGCTTCATTTGCCGACCTGAGCGTAGCCACGGTCAAGTTCACGATTTCCTGACGCAGAAGGTGTCAGGCGCATTCATTGCCTGGTGCAGGAAATGTGGTTGTTAACATAATATACATCGTATGAAGTAACCGGACTATCAGATTTCGCGCTCCATCTTCACGGGCCCAACGCGGCCCGCAACTGACGGATCGAACAGCGTCTGTTCAACCATACCCAGCGCCCCGGCCACCGCCACAAAGCTCTGGCCGCCCTCGACCAGTGGTACCGCCTCGTGCTTGAATTCAAGCGTATAGCGTGCTCGCGTTGCGCCGCCCAGCCATTGACTGCCTTCTGGCACGAGCCGTCGGCCTCCAGCACCCGGCGCACGAACATCGACAGCGCAACCGTGGGTGGATACATCCGCTCGCGGTGCTCGCGCAGCACCGACTCGGTCGCCTCCGCCCGGCGTGCGATTGTGCTTCGACGTTGATGAACACCGATTTGGGCATTACGATCCATGGTGGCTGGCTTTCGGAAAGATGGTTTGGGTGCGTAGTAACAACCATCCTATCAATCCCTGGGTCAGCCACCTCGCTTTCTCTTCAAATTCAATCGCTTACGCCCGTCACTGCAACGTCATGGCGCCAAAGTAGGCGCCATTCGGCCCAGGAACGCATATGACAGGATATGAACCACTCTCTGTGCTGAAAACCGTCGCGCCCGATGTCTGGGTGGTTGATGGGCCGCACGTCAGCTTCTACGGCATACCGTTTTCGACGCGGATGACGGTGATCCGGCTGGCGAATGGTGATCTGTTCCTGCACTCACCCATTGCGATCACCGATGCGCTAGCGGCCGCGGTTGCTCAGCTTGGGCCTGTGCGGCACCTGATCTCACCCAATTGGATCCACTACGCGGGCATGCACGATTGGCAAAAGGCATTTCCCGATGCGATCACATGGGCGTCGCCCCATGTGCGCGACCGCGCCGCCAAACACCTGCCCGAATTGCGATTTGATCGCGACCTAGGCGAACAGGCCGAGTCTGACTGGGCTGGCGAAATCGACCAGACCATCGTCCATGGCAGCAAGGTCCATACGGAAGTCGTCTTCTTTCACCGCGCCAGTTCAACCCTGCTGCTGACTGATCTGATCGAGAATTTCGAGGCGCGGAATCTGCCATTTTGGTTCAGGCTGATTGCCTGGATGGCGGGCGTCCTCGATCCCAACGGCCACGCTCCGCTGGATATGCGCATGACATTTCGACGCGGTCGCAAGCAACTACGCGTGGCCGTCGAGCAGATGCTGGACTGGGCACCTGAGCGAGTCATCCTGTCGCATGGCCGTTGGTACGACAAAGACGGCACGGCGGAACTGCGCCGCGCGTTTACATGGGCACTGCGGAATAAAACACAACACACTACCGGCTGTTAGAGGCGCGAAAACGACAGCTTGCTTGGGGAATGCGGAATTAAATTTCGTTTAGAAAGGATAGTCCCGGTGCGCCGATAACCCCGGCAGCCAGCATGCCAACTTTGAGTTGTTCATTTCCCATGAATGCTTGGGCGCACCAGGTCGCTGCCGCGGCCAAGGCCGGCCTGAGCGAACGCAGCGCTCGGCGCATCGAAGTCAGCGAGGCCTTTGCCCTGGCAGCGTGAAACGCGGGCTTGGCGCACCCGCACTGACCCGCTGACAGCGGTATGGGACAGTGAGGTCGTGCCGCTGCTCGAAACGGACGGCGCGCTCAACGCCGTCACCTGCCGACACCGCGCATCCGTGGCAAACACCGCCACCGTAGCCCAGCGCACATCAGTCCCGCATTGCCACAGGGGCGCGTCAAGCCGAATTCACGGTGGGACGTGCCCCCTTTTTTATCCTCAAATAGGGTGTGTCTCCGGGACTATTTCAATGCGGCACGTAACACACTGCAATTAGTGCATCGCACCGGGCCCCGATTTCGTCTTCCACTGCAAAGATGTCTTGGCGCTGGCGGCGTTGCTCAGTCTCGGTTTTGCGGATGTCGTGCTGGAGGCGCTGCACGTCTTCCATGCTCAGGGCCATGCGGGCATGGGCTTGAGGCCTTTGAGTTTGGTGTATTTCAACGCTTGCTCAGCCGAGGCGATGCGGTCGTCGGCCCAGGCTTCGCGCTTGCCGCGCTCTTGCTAGAGTATTTCAAATGCAACAACATTCATTAACTACAGAATTTGGAATGTAACCGACATCGACACCGGCGTCGCAGTTCACCACCTGCCTTTAGGCTGGCGTGCCCGAACGAACGCGGCAATGATCTCCGCTGAATCAGCGCGGTTAGCCTTGTGCGCAAAGTCGATCGCGGTCAGGTCCTGCTGGTTCTTCAGCATCGGATCAGCACCTGCTTCCAGCAGCAGCTTGACGGCCGACGGCGACCCGTAATGCGCGGCCATCATCAAGGGTGTCGTGCCATTGGGCGACGCCGCATCGATATAGGCAAACTTGTCCAGCAACAAGACCATCACGTCGAGGCGTCCGCGGGTGGCGGCGTAGTGCAGCGGCGCCCAGCCGGTCTTGTTGACGTCAGCACCCAACTGGATCAACGTCCTGGCGGTATCGAGCTGACCTTCAAGCGCTGCCAGCATCAACGGACTTTCGTCGACCTTGTTGCGCGGATCGACATTGAGCTTGTCCCACGCAAACAACGCCGCCAGCGCCTTCGTGGCGTTGTCGCGTACCGCCAGATGCAGGGCGTGTTCGCCTTTTGGATCCCGAACATTGGCCTCGAAACCCTGCCGGATCAGAGCTGTGATGATGGCGCCATTATCGGTTCGCACGGCCGAGAAAAAATCTTCATATGATCCTGCATGAGAAACAGAAAATCCAATAAATACAAATACATAAAGTATTTTCTTAATGTATTTTCCGTAGAATTCACATGAACTTTTCAGTCCCATTCTGACGGGTTTCATGCGGTCACTCTGTTAAACAGTCGATCAAAGTTGGCGCTGGTCACCTGGCCGATTTCCTGCGCCGTGCAATTCCTGATCTCGGCCAACTTGTGCGCGACATGGGGCACGAACGACGGGTTGTTCGTCTTGCCTCGATGCGGCATCGGCGCCAAATAGGGGCTGTCCGTCTCGATCAGCATCCGGTCCATCGGCACGAACGCGGCCACGTCGCGCAGATCCTGCGCGTTCTTGAAAGTCACGATGCCGGAAAACGAGATATAGAAACCCAGATCGAGCGCGGCCCGTGCAACGTCCATGGTCTCGGTAAAGCAGTGGAACACCCCGCGCGCGTCAGCGCCCTGCCCGCCCTTGCCCTCGTCGCGCAGGATCGCCAGTGTGTCCTGCGACGCGCTGCGGGTATGGATCACCAATGGCAGGTCCAGCGTCCGTGCGGCCCGGATATGCACCATGTACCGATCGCGCTGCCATTGCATGTCGGCAATGGACCTGCCATTGAGTCGGAAGTAGTCCAGGCCGGTTTCCCCGATGCCCACCACGCGCGGCAAGCGACCCCGTTGCAGCAGGTCATCGAGACTGGGCTCGATCACGTCTTCATTATCCGGATGTACTCCGACTGTGGCCCAGAAGTTGTCGTACTGCGCAGCCAGTGCGTGCACCTGCGCGAATTCCTCCAGCGTGGTGCAGATGCACAAGGCGCGTTCAACACCGGCAAGCTCCATCTCCGCGCGGATTCGCGGCAGGTCTTCGGCCAATTTGGGAAACGTCAAATGGCAATGGGAATCGGTAAACATGCTGCTGGCTCACGTCAGGCGCCGCTGCGCGGAGCGGCCGGATCTCACCGGCCACAGGGTGGCGTCAAATTGTCTGGGTTGGCCGATCGGAACCCAACGCGGCACCCAGGATCTCTTCGATCTTGATCTTGAGAAGACGGGACTTTTCGTCCTTCGGAAACTGAATACCGACACCCTGGGTGCGGCTGGACGCGGCTTTTGCCGGCGTGACCCACGCAACCTTGCCCGCTACCGGATACCGTTGCGGGTCGTCCGGCAGCGACAACAACACATAGATGTCGTCACCGAGCTTGTATTCGCGCGCCGTTGGAATGAAGATGCCCCCCTCCGAGAACAGCGGGATATAGGCAGCGTACAAGGCCGCTTTCTCCTTGATGGCCAACTGGATGACACTGGGGCGCGGGGAAGTGGACGATGTGCTCATGGGTGGGGGATCAGTGCTCCGAGTTTAGGGCGTTTTTCGCCTGGCTAATCAAAGCCTCGAGCATCAGCCCGGGATTGAATGGATGTTCCATGGTTCGGGTTGTCTGCGCCAGGTCCCGGCTCCATTGGCTCAAACCGGCAAACGATGCGGTCACAGGCAAGTCCTGTTGCCGGAAGAATCGCGGCGCCGCGCCGCATTGGCTCAGCAGCATATCGTGGCATATTTTGTGCAGCGCCATGACGATCTCGGCGTTGCCCCAGCCCTGCATCACACTGGCGTCGCCGCGCTGCACCGCCTTGGGAAGGGCGGACCAATAGCCCGCGTCGAGACCGCTGCGCGCCATCATCAAGGCGTCGTCGGGGCGTCCACCGGCCGCACGCAGCCAGACGGCTGCGTGCGCCGGCTCCAATCCCTGTTGTTGCAGCCAGGGGGCCAGTTCCTCGGCATGGGGCCATGCCATCGCATGGGCCAGGCAACGGCTGCGAATGGTCGGCAGGAGTCGCTGCGCTGCGTCACTGGCCAGCACGAACTTCACGTCGCCGGCAGGCTCTTCAAGTGTCTTGAGCAAGGCATTGGCGGTGATCTGGTTCATGCGCTCAGCGGGAAACACCAGCACCACCTTGCCACGGCCCCACGCACTGGTGCGCTGCGAGAATTCGATCGCATCGCGCATGGCGTCGACCCGGATCTCACGACTGGGTTTGCGCTTTTTTTCATCGAGTTCCTTCTGCGCCTTTTCGCCCAACGGCCAGCTCAGCTCCAGCGTGATGGTCTCCGGCATCAACACGCACAGATCGGCGTGCGTCCGCACCTCGATCGCATGGCAGCTGCCGCATTGGCCGCAGGCACCGTTCCCGGTGGGGCTCTCGCACAACCAGGCCCGCGCCATGTCCAATGCCAATGCGTATTGGCCCAGCCCCGAGGGCCCGTGCAACAACCAGGCATGCCCGCGTTGCGCCAGCAGGACCGACAGCTGGCGGGTCAGCCAGGGAGCGCGGTCGATCGACCTCATGCCAGATAGCCCCGCGCGTGTATCGCCTGCTCCACCTGGCGCCAGACATCGGCCCTTCCCGCTGTGGCGTCGATCCGGACAAAGCGTTGCACAGCGCGCGCGGCCCGTGCGGCATATCCGTCGCGCACCCGTGCAAAGAAGTCCTCGCCCCGGGCCTCGAACCGATCGGGCGCGCGTGCCTCGGACAGCCGCTGTGCGGCCTGTGCCGGTGGCAGGTCAAACCACAGCGTGAGGTCAGGTTGCAGCAGGTCCTGAGCGCTGCCAGACATATCACCCTGCACCCAGGTCTCGAGTTGCTGCAATACGGTCAAAGGCAGGCCTTGCCCGCCCCCTTGATAGGCAAAGCTGGAGTCTGTGAACCGGTCGCTCAAAACCGCTTCGCCTCGCTCCAGCGCCGGTGCGATGACGCGCACCAGATGGTCGCGCCGCGCGGCAAATACCAGCATGGCCTCGCTCAAGCCGTCCATCGGCTCTTTCAGCACCAGTTCGCGCAGCTGCTCGGCCAGCGGTGTACCGCCGGGCTCGCGGGTGACCGTGACGATCCGCCCGCGATCGCGCAGGCACTCGGCCAGGGCCTCGATGTGGCTTGACTTTCCCGCGCCATCGATTCCCTCGAAACTGATAAAAATACCTGTCATCGCTTGCGCTGGTACTTGTTGACGGCGCGATTGTGCGCCTCCAGGTTGGCGCTGAATTCGCTCGTACCGTCACCCTTGGCGACAAAATACAGCGCCTTGGTCGAGGCCGGTGCGACCGCCGCCTGCAAAGCTTCACGGCCAGGCATGGCGATCGGGGTCAGGGGCAGGCCAGGGCGTGTGTAGGTGTTCCAGGGGGTATCGGTCTGCAGGTCCTTCTTGCGCAGGTTGCCGTCGAATAACTCACCCATGCCGTAGATGACGGTGGGGTCTGTCTGCAACAACATGCCGATCCGCAACCGGTTGTTGAATACGCCGGCGATCAGCACCCGATCAGCGCCATGTCCGGTCTCTTTCTCGACGATGCTGGCCAGAATCAGCACCTGGTCCGGGGTTTGCAGCGGGGAATCAGGCGCCCTGTGCTGCCAGGCCGCCTGCAGATGGCGATCCATGGTGCGCATGGCCAAAGCCAGCAATTTGAGGTCAGTGGATCCTTTTGCATAGCTATAGGTGTCGGGGAAAAAGCGCCCTTCCGGATGTTGGCCCATGCGACCGAGCCGCTCCATGACGTCCGCATCCGTCAACTCCGCAGTTTCAACCCGCAGATCGGGCGCCTTGGCCAGTGCCGCGCGCAATTGCCGGAATGTCCAGCCTTCGACCAGGGTCAGCGAGCGCAGCGACTCTTCGCCGCGCACCAGCTTGCGCAGCAAGCTGCGCGGCGTGGTACCGCGTTCGATTTCATAACTGCCGGCACGGATCATCCGCGCATCGCCCGAGAGACGGAACCAGATATGCAGCAGCACGGGTGGCACATCGACACCCGAGCGCGCAACCACCTCTGCCACGCCGCGCGCGCTGGTATTGGGGTCGATCGACAGGTCAACCGCGTCGCTCGCCATGGGCAAGGGATGGTCCAGCCACCAGTAGCCGGCCCCGCCGATACCAGTTGCGAGCAAAACGAGAATCAGCAGGAAGCGTCGCACAGGCCTGTTCAGTCACGAGTTATTAAAGGACGATGATAATTGAGGTCATGCATACTCAATTCAATGGCCGCGCCCTGCTGCCGCATCTGGGCGTGATCCGGGTCGAAGGCCCGGACGCAGCCAGCTTTCTCCATGGTCAGCTGACCCAGGACTTCGCCCTGCTGGGCTTGTCCGAGGCGCGCCTGGCCGCGTTTTGTTCGGCCAAGGGCCGCATGCAGGCCAGTTTCATCGGTTTCAAGCGCGGTCATGAGGAGATCCTGCTGGTCTGCAGCCGTGACCTGCTGGCGCCTGTACTCAAGCGCCTGTCGATGTTCGTGATGCGTGCCAAGGCCCGCTTGACCGACGCCAGCGACAGCTACCGCTTGTGTGGCCTGGCCGGCGCTGCGCTGGCCACGCTGACGCCACATGCCGCCACACCCTGGGCCCGGCAGGACCTCGGCGCGGCCAGCCTGGTTCATTTGTACCCGGCCGAGGGCGTGGCCAGGGCCTTGTGGATCGCACCGGCCGACACCGCCTGGCCCGAGGGTGAATCCATGTCCACCGACATGTGGCAACTGGGCGAAGTCCGCGCTGGCGTGGCCACGATCGGGGCGGCTGTGGCCGAGGCGTTCGTGCCGCAGATGCTCAATTTCGAATCGATCGGCGGCGTCAACTTCAAGAAAGGCTGTTATCCCGGCCAGGAAGTCGTCGCGCGCAGCCAGTTTCGTGGCGTACTCAAGCGGCGCGCTCTGCTGGCACACTGCAGCGCCGAGATGGCCGCCGGACAGGAAATATTCCGGCACGACGATGCCGAACAACCCTGTGCCACGGTGGTGCAGACCGCGCCATGCCCCGACGGCGGCTGGGACGCAATTGTCTCCGGCCAACTCAGCGCGCTGCAGTCGGGTGACCTGCAGCTGGCTGCTTCCGATGGGCCGGCCGTGCAGGTGCGGCCCATGCCCTACCCTTTGCTGGACGACATCTGATCGCCGACCACCCTCCTTCGGACCGGTGATCGTCGGTCCGGGGAGGTACCGTCATGGCGAGCCGATACGACATGCCATGTCGATGTGTGGAATCCCGGCTTCGTCAAATGGCTCGCCGATGGCGATGAAGCCCAGATGGGCATAAAATCCTTCGGCGCTGCATGGCGATCGCAGCACCACGCGGGTGTCGCCGCGTTCGGCGGCAAACTGCATCAAGGCTTGCATCACGACCCGTCCAAATCCGGTCGAGCGCATGGTCCTGCTGACGGCCACACGGGCAATACGCGCCAGCGCAGGCCCTTCCTGCACCAGCCGGGCTGTGGCCAGCGGCTGGCCCATCCGGTTGCGCACCAAGGCATGCACGGCATCGGGGTCCTGGGTATCGCGATCCAGCGCGTGCTCTATATGCAGTTCGTCGATGAAAACCGCATGGCGCAGCCTGGATGCAGGCTCGCCCAGTTCGGACCAGCTGCCAACCCGAATCTGGATCGGTGATGCGCCGGCCTCAAACAACTGCAATAATTCTCGCAACGTGTCGGGTACCGGTTTCGACTTCTGGGTGGCCGGATCGGCAAACACGTAGACAAGCTCCCCGGCCACCAGCAGCGCGTCGTCGCGGAATACACCGGCATGAAACACCATCGACGAATTGCCGATGCGCCCGCACTGCATACCCACGTCGAGCAGGTCGTCCAGCCGCGCGGATCCGTGGTATTCGAGCGTCGACTTCTTGACATACAGGTCGCCGCCGAGTAACTGCGGGATCATCTCGTACGGTATCGCCATCGCACGCCAGTATTCGGTGAACGCGGTGTCGATGTACATCAGGTAATGCGGATTGAAAACAATACGCTGCAAGTCGACCTCGGCCCAGCGCACACGCAGACGATGGGTCAGTCGGTATTGGTGTCGGGCGAGGTCGGTCATGGTGAATTTTCCGTTCGGACAGCGCGAGGCGGTTCTCCGCCGCATGTTCTTGCTACAGTGATGACCTGATCCTACTCGGTGCACACCATGGCCTTCATCAATTACGTAACCCAGATACAGTTCGATTCCGGTGCCCTGGCGCTGTTGCGCCAGGAATGCGAGCGCATCGGCATCACCCGCCCGCTGATCGTGACCGACCAGGGCATCAAGGGCGCGGGCCTGCTGCAGCGGGCGCTCGACGCCATGCCCGGGATACCCGTGGCGGTCTACGACCAGACACCGTCGAACCCCACCGAGGCCGCCGTACGCGCGGCCACCAACGTGTTTCACGACAACACCTGCGACGGCCTCATCGCGCTGGGTGGCGGATCGTCCATCGACTGTGCCAAGGGCGTGGCGATCGCCGCGCGCCACGAAGGCCCGCTCAAGACGTATGCCACGATCGAAGGCGGTTCGCCTCGAATCACCGATCGCTGCGTGCCATTGATCGCCGTTCCCACGACCAGCGGCACCGGCAGCGAGGTGGCCCGTGGCGCGATCCTGATCCTGGACGACGGCCGCAAGCTCGGCTTCCACTCATGGCACCTTGTGCCCCGCGCGGCCATCTGCGACCCGGATCTGACGTTGGGGCTGAGCCCGCGCCTGACGGCCGCCACTGGCATGGATGCAGTAGCCCACTGCATGGAGACGTTCATGGCGCCGGCGTTCAATCCGCCGGCTGACGGTATCGCACTCGACGGACTGGAGCGGGCCTGGCGCCACATCGAACGCGCCACCCGCGATGGCAACGATCGCGAGGCACGTTTGAACATGATGAGCGCGTCGATGCAAGGCGCGATGGCATTCCAGAAGGGGCTGGGCTGCGTGCACTCCCTGAGTCACAGCCTGGGTGGCGTCGACCCGCGGCTGCACCACGGTACGCTCAACGCCGTGTTCCTGCCCGCCGTCGTGCAGTTCAATGCGCCGGCCGAGTCCATCCGCAAGGAAAAACGGCTGGAACGCATGGCGCATGCCATGGGGCTGGCGTCGGCGGATGCCATCGGCGCTGCGATCAAGGAGATGAACGGCAAACTGGCGCTGCCCGACGGCCTTGCGTCGATGGGCGTGCGCGAAGATCAGTTCGAGGCCATCATCGACGGCGCCATGGCAGACCACTGCCACAAGACCAACCCCCGGATCGCGACCCGAGACGACTACCGGACGATGCTGCTGCAGTCCATGTAGGCCGCCCGCCGGTGTGACCGCGCGTCGCACCGGCGCAACATCATCGGTCTATCAAGGCCTTGTTCGGTTTGACGGGCATCTCCGCGGCAATGTGGGCGGTGCCGCGCGCGCGGGCCAGCATCACCTGACGCTGGCGTTCGGCCAGGGCGTTTTTGCGGCGTGCGTCCAGCGAGGCGAAGCAATGGGGGCATGACACGCCCGCTTCGTATTCGGGCGATGCCATGTCGTTTGCGTCCAGCGGTCGTCGGCAGGAGCGGCACAGATTCAGGCTGCCCTGAACCAGGCCATGGCCCACCGACACCCGCTCATCGAATACGAAACACTGGCCCTGCCACAGGCTTTCCTGCGGCGCCACCGTTTCCAGGTACTTCAGGATGCCGCCTTGCAGGTGGTAGACCTCGTCGAACCCACGCATGCGCAACAACGCGGTCGATTTTTCGCATCGGATGCCGCCGGTGCAGAACATCGCCACGCGGGGTTTCCTGCCGTCCGTGGCCGCCAGCAGGCGCCCGGGTTGCGACTGTTCCTCGATCCAGGCCGGCAATTCGGAAAAGCTGCGGGTTTCGGGGTCGACCGCATCCTTGAAACTGCCCACCGCAACTTCATAGTCGTTGCGCGCGTCGATCACCACCACATCCGGTTGCCCGATCAGGGCATTCCAGTCCTCGGGTTTGACGTATTGACCGACCATACGCGTCGGATCGAGCCCCGGTACATGCATGGTGACGATCTCAGCCTTGAGCCGGACCTTCATGCGATGAAACGGCGGATCGTCGGCCCATGACGCCTTGTGCTCCAGGTCGGCCAGACGGGCATCCGAGCGCAACCAGTCGAGCACGGCCTGCACATCGCCAGGCAAGCCGGCAATGGTTCCGTTGATGCCCTCGCTTGCCAGCAGCAATGTTCCTTTGATCCCCTTTTCATTGCACAGCGCCAGCAGCGGCTCCTGCCATTGGGCGAAGTCGGGCAAGGCAACGAACTTGTACAGGGCGGCAGTCAGGTATCGGGACATGGGACGAAAAAAGGAAAAACGCGCCAACGGCGCACCCCTCTATTGTCGCCGCTGACCGCCCCGCCCCCTGGCCCCAGGGTCAGTGACCGGCTACAAAGGCAGAACCTGCTTCATGTCGGGGGCGTGCAACCACTGCGCGAACTCGTCGGCCAATTGCACGCTGGCACTGGCGCAGGTGCTCCATGCCCGCACCCGGCCTTGCAGATCCCGGCCATAGTGGACAAAGTCGCGTCGATCGGGCAGCTTGGCATTCGGCAGCCGGCTGACCCATTCCGGTGACGGTGCCAGCAACAGCATGTTGTCCAGGAAATGGGTCGGCTTGTGCCGCCACTTGAGGCCCTTGTCGAGCCAACCCGGCACCACCGCCCGCTGGAAATGCGGATACAGCACCAGGCCCGCCGCAGGGGCAGGCGGCGCGCCGGCGATGGTATCGGCATCGCCGACCGCGGCGTAGTTCAGGTGCAGGTGATAGTCGGTGATGCCGCCATCCCAATAAGCGCCGGCGGGTGCGCCAGGTATGTTGTGCACGGCCCGCAGCATGAACGGGATCGAACAGCTCGCTTGCAGTGCCGGGTGGAAGTTTTCCTCGCTGAGGGCCACCTGGCGGGTCCGGTAGTCACCGGTGGCAAAGGGCAAAGTCGCGCCCGCGGTCGAGAAAACGACCCGCTCGAGCCAGGCTCCCATGGCCTTGCGGTGTACCGTATTCGTCAGGAAGGCACCGAGATACCCCATCGGCGTGCGCAGACGATGCTCACGACCCAGCAGATGGCGGCCGCGCGCCGTCACCACATGCAGCCGCCAGCGCGGATGGTCCAGCACTTTGCTGGCGCGTGCACCGTAAAACGCCCGCAGGTTCTGACCGAACAACTCGCTGATGGCGTCAGGCGTCGGCCGGCTCTGGCCAGGCTCGAGCGCGTAGTCCTGTCGGATGTAGTCATGCTCGAGCCGATGGAAAGCGGCCACGCAATCATTCAGGCATGCGGTGGCCATGCGCCAGGCGCCGATGGAAGCGCCCACCAGATGGACCGGCTGCGCGGACTGCGTCAACCAGTGGCCAAACAGCCAGCGATCGAGCGGACCGAGGATCAGTCCTTTGGGTCCACCCGCCGCACCTGCGACAGTGCGGATGTCCGCCGGTGACAGGCCGCGTTGCTGGATCCAGCGCATGGCGACCGGACCCGCATAAAGACGCAATGCCTGCATCGCTGCGCGTCGTTCAACCCAGATGCTGGCTGGCCCAGTCGATCGGATCCTGTTGCAGCACCATGTCGATATCGAGCGCCAGCACCTCACCAACCGGGCCCGGGAATGTGACCGCCATCTCGCGCTGGTTGAGCCTGCCGAGTTTGCAGCGCGCACGCCAGACGGCCAGATGAACGACACCCGCCAACGGCTCATAGGCGTCATCGCGGAACGGTGTATCCTGGTGTTCCAGTGCATCCACGATGGTCTCGGGAACCATCCATAACCTGGCATAACCGGCGCCGACCTGTGCGTAATCGAAATCGAACTGTCTGCGTTCGGCCCGCGCCCGCCGGGCGTCCAGCGCCGTCACTTGTCGATCCAGCGCAGCCATTGCATCGGGCATCGCCATGCGCATGGCCAACTCACCCATGAAGTGGATCAGGCCGGCCGTGAAAGCGGCCTGCTGGTTCTGCCGGACAACGCCGGCCAGCGAGCGTGAAACCTTGGCCACGTCCAGGCAAAAATTCCAGTAATGCTGCAGGTTGATGCCGGGCACCGCCTTGAGCGAGGCCTTGGTGGCTGCGGACATCGCCATGGTGCGCACATGGCTCAATCCGACAATGGCCAGCGACTCCGGCACGCTGCGTACCTGACGCGAAAGCTTGAAGAAACCCGAATTGGACACCTGCAACAATCGCGCCGTCAGCGCTGGATCGGTGCTGATCAGCTGGGAAATCTTTTTCAGGTCGGGCTGCTCGCGTTCGAGTTCGCTCAGCAGCAAGGCGACAACCTTCGGAATACTGGGCAGCACGAACGGCGAGGCCAACAAGTCACGCAACAACATGGGGCAAACGCTCCGGACAGGACAAGCGGGATAAACCGCATTATCAATGGCCGGACACCAGGCAGCGCAAACCACCGGGCCGGCCGCTGTGGATCACCGTTTCAGCCGCGCAAAAGCCGACGCCAGCGCGGTTGTCGTCGGTTCGCTCTGGCGCGGTCGTGCGCCGGCCCGGTATGGGTCGGCGCCAGCGCGTGCACCGGCCTCCTGCGGGTTGCGCCTGGGCGCCGTCTGCGTCCCCATTTTCATCGTCAGCGCGATGCGCTTGCGCGGCAGGTCCACTTCCAGCACCTTGACCTTGACGATCGCACCGGTCTTGACCACCTCGCGCGCATCAGTGACAAACTTGTCGCTCAACTGGCTGACGTGGATCAGTCCGTCCTGGTGCACGCCCAGATCGACGAAAGCACCAAAGGCTGCGACGTTGCTGATCGTGCCCTCAAGCACCATGCCTTCACGCAAGTCGGCAATGTCCTGCACGCCTTCGTTGAGGCGGGCCGCGCGGAAGTCCGGGCGCGGATCGCGGCCGGGTTTCTCGAGCTCAGCGAGAATATCGCGCACGGTAGGCGCGCCAAAAATCGCGTCGGCGAACATCTCCGGGCGCAGGCTGGCGAGCGTCGCGCCGCGGCCCATCAGCTCGCCGACCGGGACCGCGGTGTGCAGCAGTATCTTTTCAACCACCGGATAGGTTTCCGGGTGTACGCCGGTCATGTCCAGCGGGTTGTCGCCACCCCGGATGCGCAGGAACCCGGCGCTTTGCTCGAACGTCTTGGCGCCGAGCCCGGTGACCTCCAGCAATTGGGCACGGCTGCGAAAACTGCCATTGGCATCGCGCCAGCGCACGACAGAGGCGGCCACGCTGGGCGACAAACCGGAGACACGGCGCAGCAGCGGAATGCTGGCGGTGTTGAGATCGACCCCGACGGCATTCACGCAATCTTCGACAACAGTATCGAGGCTGCGCGCCAGGTCGCCCTGGTTGACATCATGCTGGTACTGGCCCACGCCGATCGACTTGGGATCGATCTTGACCAGTTCGGCCAAAGGGTCCTGCAGTCGGCGCGCAATGCTGGCCGCGCCGCGCAGGCTGACGTCGACATCGGGCATCTCCTGCGATGCGAACGCGCTGGCCGAATAGACCGACGCACCCGCCTCGCTGACGACAACCTTCTCCGGTATCAGCACAGCGGCGGCCGGGTCGGCGCTTTGTGCCGCCCGCGTCAGCTGGCCGATCAGGTCCGCGGCCAGACGATCGGTTTCGCGACTGGCCGTGCCGTTGCCGATGGCGATCAGGTTCACGCCATGGCGCAGGCACAGTTGGCGCAATTGGTGCAGCGCACCGTCCCAGTCCTTGCGCGGTTCATGGGGGTAGACCGTGGCGGTATCGACCAGCTTGCCGTTGCAGTCCACCACCGCCACCTTGACACCGGTTCGGATGCCCGGGTCCAGGCCCAGCACCACGCGCGGGCCTGCCGGGGCTGCCAGCAACAGATCGCGCAGGTTGTCGGCAAAGATCTTGATTGCTGTGGCCTCCGCCGCCTCGCGCAGGCGGGAGAAAATATCGCGCTCCGTCGACAGACTGAGCTTGACCCGCCAGGTCCATGTCACACATTTGCCCAGAAAGTCGTCGGCCGCACGACCCTGGTGACGCCACCCGACATATTGCGCAATCCGGATCTCGGCCAGCGCACTCGACGCCGTGGTCGACGACTGTGGCGGGAACTGCGGCTGCGGCACCAGCAGCTGCGCATCGAGCACCTCCAGCGCCCGGCCCCGAAATACCGCCAGCGCGCGGTGCGACGGTACGCGGGCAACCGGCTCCTGGTAATCGAAATAATCGCGGAACTTGGCCACGTCCGGGTTTTGCTCATCCTTGCCGCTGCGCAGAGCGCTGGCGAACAGGCCGCTGTCCCACAACCATGCACGCAGGTCCTGCACCAGCACCGTCTGTTCGGCCCAGCGCTCACTCAGGATGTCGCGCGCACCATCGAGTACCGCCTGCACGGTCGAGAAATCGGGTCGCTTGTCGGCACCGTCGACCGGCGGCGTGTACGGGATCACAAATGCCTTGGCTTCGTCCAGCGGCACCAGCGCAGGATCTTGCAGCAGACGGTCGGCAAGCGCCTCGAGCCCGGCCTCGCGCGCCATTTCACCCTTAGTCCGGCGTTTCAGCTTGAATGGCAGGTACAGGTCTTCCAGTTCCTGTTTGGTGGCCGCCGCTTCAAGGGCCTGGCGCAACCCAGGGGTCAATTTTCCCTGCTCGTCGATGATTGCGATGATGCTGGCGCACCGGTCCTGCATCTCGCGCAAATAGGCGAGCCGGGTGTCAAGCTCACGCAGAGCCACATCGTCCAGCCCATCGGTGGCCTCTTTTCGGTACCGGGCCACAAAGGGTACGGTGGCCCCGCCGTCGAGCAGATCCACTGCGGCCTGCACCTGGGCTTCGCGCACCCCCAATTCCTGGGCGATGCGGCGGACGATGGATGACATAGGCTCGGCTTCCTTGCTGCGTAAGTTTTGTCACCCTGCGCTGACCAAGGGCCAGCGCAGGTGAAGGCGGCGAGTGTGCCACAGCCGATCGCGTCCACCGCAGCGCTGCAACTGTCACAGGAGGTAACAGGAGATGGCGTTTTCACGACCGACGATCACGGTTTTCGGATGGTGGCTGGGAGCCCTGGTCGGCGTCACGGCGAGCCCTCCGGCGCTCGCGGACATGTGCCAGGCGCGTTCCGGCGCGACCATCACCCCCGTTGTCGAGTTATATACATCCCAGGGCTGCAGTTCCTGCCCGCCAGCCGACCGCTGGTTATCGTCACTCAAGCCCCGCTCCATGGCCTCGGGTGACGCGGTAATCCAGGCGTTTCACGTCGCCTATTGGGATTACATCGGCTGGGTCGATCCGTTTACGTCTTCCCTGCACACGCACCGTCAGCGCCAGATCGCCGCCTGGAACGGACTGCGGACCATCTACACACCACAGATGGTGCTCAATGGCCGGGACTGGCGCGACTGGCGCGGGGATGCAACCGGCCTGCCGGTCACCCGCGACATTGCACACGCCATGATCACGGTGCAACAGCGCGGCAAGGACCTGTTCGAGGCCACAGTGAACGTAACGCCCGAAGCCCCTGCGGCGTGGGCCGCCTACTGGACCGTGACCGAGAACGCCCACAGTACATCGGTGCGCGCAGGTGAAAACGCCGGCGATACGCTGCGCAACGACCATGTCGTGCGTCAGTACGCCCTGGCCGGCCAATACCGAAAGGATCACACCACGTCACAGACGCTCGTGTTGCACACTGTGCCAGCGACAAGCGGCCACGACCGCACCGTCAACCTGGTGGTATTTGATCCGCGCAACGGACGGACGGTCCAGGCGCTCTCGACCCCCTGCTAACGGGCGCGACCTGATCCCGTCACGCGCTCCATGGGGTCCGCGCGGGCCGCGTCCGTGCCGCCCGCGCGCAGTGCGGCCGCATTGCGGCATTACCTTCCCGGTCGCCATCAGACGCAAGCGATCGCCGCCACCATCCGGCCCCGATTTGCAGCCCCGCTGCATGCAATGCGCAGCGCGCAGCGCTGCCCGTCGATTTCCGGTCCCTGACGTCCTTGTAGGACAAACACCTACAGGCGGTCTGGAAAAAAGGCGACTTTTCAGAACCGCTCCTGATGCCTACATTTGTTTACAAGGGCTTCGTCGCCACGTCCCCCCAAACAACACCTCTCATCAAGGACTCCATCATGCTCATGTCTTCCAATGTCGATTCGCCTTTGCGTCACATCCCTGTGTCCGACAGGTCTGCGGCCGAAGAGGTGCAAGGCGAGCCAAAAAAGACCCAGGAACGCCTGCCGTTCACGGTGCGGGTCGTACGCACCGAGTCCGACTTGTCGAAGGCGGTCAGCGTGCGCGCTGCCGCTTATAGCCGTCACATGCCGGAATTTGCCGAACAGTTGCGCTTGCCGGAACAAACCGACAGCGAACCCGGAGTCGTCGTGTTGCTGGCGGAGTCCAAGCTGGACGGAACACCGATGGGAACATTGCGGATTCAGAGCAATGCGCATATGCCACTCAAACTCGAGCAGTCGGTGACATTGCCGCTCTGGATGCGCGACAAGCCATTGGTCGAGGTCACCCGGCTGGGCATCGTGGGCGGTACGATCGGTCGGTTAGTCAAGATTGTGCTGATCAAGGCGGCATTCCAGTATTGCGAACAGGAAGGCATCGACTGGGCGATCGTGGCCGCCCGCGCACCGCTGGACCGGCAGTACACCCAGTTGATGTTCGAGGAACTGTTTCCAGGCCAGGGGTTCATTCCGCTGCGTCACACCAACAACATTCCGCATCGGGTTCTCGGGTTCGAGATCGATACCGGCCATCAACGCTGGAGCGAAGCCCAGCATCCGCTGCTGTCGTTCTTCAGCTACACCCTGCACAGCGACATCGACGTGCGGGTTGAGAACGAGATGCAATTCGGTGGGCTGTTCCCCGCCACCGCCCCGCTGCGCGTGAACCCGCTGCTGGGACGCCGCCCCGTCTGATTTCCGCAACAGACGGTCCATTTAGGCGGTTGTCCGCCACCGATGGACGTGATGGTGATTTGCAATGCGGCCGGGTCAGCGTAGACTGTCGCCAGCTTGGAGGGGTTCCAAGGTCTTTTTGGGACGCATGACAAGGCGCATTGGCTTCAGGAACAGATCCATCGTTCCCCGCTTTCAGGCGGGCATGGATTCCCTTTTGTGGGGCATGTCCATCTACCTGGTGCCGATCGCCATCGCGATGGCGTCTATTGCGGCCGTCTTTCTGTGGGATGACCAGTACGCGGGCGCCGGTTCAAAACCCGTGCCGATGCAGGTGTTCATGGAGCCTTCGACCAGCCTGCAACCCGCACAGGCGGCCGAAGAGCTCGCCGCACTACCCAAGATTGTGCGGTTCAACACCAAACGCTCCGAGCGACCGGTGTGGTTCGCTTTTACCGCGCCGACCGAAAAGCCGAGCCCTCGCTCGACCATTGAATTCCCCTCCCGACACGCCTCCACTATTTCCTGCTGGGACCGCAATACCCTGACCCTGCTCGGCGAGGCTGCGCGCAACGCGTCGAAAGGCCTGTTGTCGCTGGCGAAGGCCGGGTTTGCATTGCAGATCGAGCCCGGTGGCGCGACTGCAGTCTTGTGCCGTGCGACGTTTGTGGGTCCGGCGACGGTCACCGCCGCGTATTGGACCACCGATGACTGGCGCCAGTCGGTACTTGAGTTCCACCGCAACTCCGGCCTGCTCGACGGTGGGCTCATCGTGCTGGCGGTATTCGTGCTGATGACGGCCTGGATCAACCGGCAGATCCTGTACGTGCTGTTTGCCGCCTGGCTGGTCGTGACCTTGCGCATGAGCGCCATATCGGCCGGCTGGGATATCCAGTGGCTGGGCCATATTGTTCCGGCGGAGTGGATTTCCACCGGTCGTGCCGTCACGTTGTCGTTTTACGGCTTGCTCACCCTGACCCTGTATCGAACGCTGTTCCAGGAAGACCTCGCCAAGACCCGTTATGACAAGCCACTGCAATACATACAGTGGTTGTGCCTGCCGTTCGTGCTGACATCGGTACTGCTGCCCTACAAGGTATGGCTGCCGATGATGTGGGTGGTTGCCGGGTTCGGCCTGCTGCTGTTGACGGCCAGTCTGTTCAATATCCTGACCCGCACCCGCTCCCGGGTCGCCATGTGGTACGGGGCTTCGCTGGGTGTTACCTTCGTCTCGAGCCTGACAGAGATCTTCGCGGCGGTCTCCGGCATCAAGGAGTTCGTGGTTGCCACCAACTTTGTCACGGTGGCGTTGTCGTCCAGCCTGCTGGCGGCGCTCGCGATCGCCGAGCAGATGCGCATGGAGCACCAGCAGCGGCTGACCGTGCAGGCCGAACTCGAACACAATTTCAATGCGATGCCGATCGGCCTGTTCAGCCTGGACCTGCAGGGCCGGTTCATCAGCGCCAATCCGGCGTTGCAGGCCATGCTGGGCAGCCTTGTTCTGACGCCCGGTCACAACACATGGCAGCAATATTTCGATCAAGGGGCCTGGACGCAGCTGCACCATTTCGTATACAGCCGGATCGACGGCGAACTGGAGATCAAGGGCAAACGCGCCTCCGAGGATGGTGAACAGCGCAAATACCTGGTGAAGGCGACGCAGGCCAATGACCGTGTCGAAGGCTCGCTGCAGGACATCACCGAGAAGGCGCGTGCCACCGAAGACCTGAACTTTCTGGCCTACAACGATCCCCTGACGAAGGTACTGAACCGCAGGGGCATCGAAAACGTATTCATGGAAGCCAGCGCCCTGTCGCCCAAGGGGCGGCCATTTGCCCTGGCCTATCTGGACCTGGACCGGTTCAAGCTGATCAACGATCTTTTCGGCCATAGCGCCGGTGACGAGGTGCTGCAACAGGTCTGCAAGCGCATCACGGACGTGGTGTCCGGTTCCATCCGTATCGGCAGAGTCGGTGGTGACGAATTCGTGATTGTGCTGCCGGACACCAAAATGGCGCTCGCGGCACTGGTGTGCCAGGGCGTGGTGCGCAGTATCGGCAGCACGCCGTTTCGGGTCGGAGAGAAAGCCTTCACGGTACGGGGCTCGATCGGCCTGATCGAGGTGCGTCCGGGCACATCGATCAAAGACGCCTTGTCCACGGCCGACCGCGCATGCCGCGACGCCAAGCGCGGCCACAATGATGGCCTGGTCGTTTACGACCGCAATGCAGACGCGTTCCTGCAGCACGAGGCCGAGTTGCGACTGGTTGAGTTGTTGTCCACCAGCGCAGCCACGGACGGGCTGTTTCTCAACATGCAGCCGATCATGTCCTTGACGCAGCCCAACGACTCACTGAACTTCGAGGTTTTGCTGCGCATGCGCGACGGCGAAGGCAAGCTGGTGCCGACCGATCGACTGATCTCGGCGGCAGAAAACAGCGGCCGCATGGGAGTGATCGACCGCTGGGTCATGGCGACCACGCTGGCCTGGCTCAGTGCCCACCAGCACCAGCTCACCAATACCCGTTTCGTATGCATGAATCTCAGTGGGTCGTCGCTCAATGACGAGAAATTCATGCAGGACGTATTTGCGATGCTCGCAGCCAGCGGTGACATTGCGAGCCACCTGTGCATCGAAATCACCGAGAGCGTGGCCCTGCACGATCTCAACAATACGCGGCATTTCATCGACAAGGTGCGCAGTTTCGGCGCCAAGGTGGCGCTGGACGACTTTGGCGCCGGCTATACGTCGTTCTCGTACCTGAAGGAACTGCCGGCCGATCTGCTCAAGATCGACGGCAGCTTCATTGTCAACATGAACAGCCATCCAGCCAACGTGGCGATCGTCGAGGCCATTGTCAACCTGGCCCGCAACCTGGGCATGCAGACGATTGCCGAGTGGGCGGAAGACGCCGCAACCGTGCAGACGCTGACGGAACTCGGCGTCAACTATGTCCAGGGATATATCGTTGCGCGGCCACAGTCACCGGAGATGCTGCTGACAGCGGAATCTTCAGCGAGTTTCATCCAGGACGAGCAACTGCTGCAGTTCACGAACATGCTGGGGAAACCGGAGGACATCCGGGCCCAGGTCGACCTGTTCGACCAGATTGGCGCGCGCCAGGTGCATTGACAACGCGCCGCGCGATGCCGGCCCGGTCCAGTCAGGCGCGCAAGGCCTTGCGCAGTTCGACGCCGAGTTCAGGCTTTTCGGCAAACGGGTCGGTCGGGTTGCGCGCCTGCAAGATGTCCTCCATCCGGGTCTGCACCGACTTGATCGCTTTCGGATGGCTGTAAATATAGAAGCGGTTTGCGGCCACAGCCTCGAACACCAGCCGTGCGACATCCGCGGCGGACACCTTGCCCGAACCGACCGCCTTGTCGCTCATGGCCTGCCCGATCAGCTGGCTGCGGGTCGGCTTGGCGTCAATTTCACTGAGCTCTGCAGGCCGATTGCGACGGCTCTGGCTGATCCCTGTCGGCACGAAGAAGGGGCACAACACACTGGCGCCGACCTGATCCGTCACCAATGACAGATCCTGGTACAGGGTTTCGGACAAGGTGACAACGGCATGTTTACTCACGTTGTAGACACCCATATTGGGCGGCGACAACAAACCGGCCATGCTGGCGGTGTTCACGATATGGCCGCGATACGCGGGGTCGGCCTTGGCCGCCTCCAGCATCATTGGTGTAAACACGCGCACGCCATGTGCCACGCCCATCACATTGACGCCCAGCACCCACTCCCAGTCCTTGGCGCTGGTCTCCCAGATCAGGCCACCTGCGCCGACACCGGCATTGTTAAATACCAGGTGAGGTGCGCCGAACCGTTCCATCACCGCCCGGCCGAGCGCCTCGACCTCGTCGGCGCGGGACACATCGAGCCGGTGCGCCAGTACCTGTGCACCCGCATCCTGCAACTCGCGACTGGCCTTGTCCAGCGCATCTTGCTGTACGTCGGCGAGCACGAGGTTCATGCCCAGGCTCGCGCCCAAGCGGGCGCACTCCAGGCCGAAGCCGGAACCGGCTCCGGTCAATACGGCGGTCTTGTTCTTGAAATCTTCAATCATGGGTTGCTCCAGGGTTCACAATTCAGGTTCAGGGTTTCCACACCATTTCCAGGTGGTCGATGCCGTCTTCGACATAGGCGATGCCGGTGTCTTCAAATCCATGCTTCCGGTAGAACACCTTCAAACGGGCTTGGGCGCCGATACGTATCGGCTGGGACCCCCAGCACTTCAGGACCAGGTCGATCGCTTTTTCCACCAGCTGATGACCCAACCCGCTACCGCGGGCGTCCAGCCGGGTCGCGATGCGTCCGATGCTGGCCTCGGCAAATTTGATGCCGGGCGCAAAGCAACGGGCATAGGCCAACAGCGCACCGTCACGCGAACCCAGTAGATGAATGGCCTGCGCATCTGCGCCGTCCATGTCCTGGAACAGGCAGTTCTGCTCCACCACGAACACCGCGCTGCGCAACTGCAACACCGTGTACAGCGCATGCAGGCCCAGTTCGTCGAACGGCGCGCTCGTCCATTGAAGGCTATTCGTGTCACTCACTTTTGTACCTTCGCCCTGCGGGCTGCGGTTCGAGCCCCTTGGGAGCGGCCCGGCGGCGCTCACCGGTATACCTTCGCCCTGCGGGCTGCGGTTCGAGCCCCTTGGGAGCGGCCCGGCGGCGCTCACCGGTATACCTTCGCCCTGCGGGCTGCGGTTCGAGCCCCTTGGGAGCGGCCCGGCGGCGCTCATGCCGGATGCGCAGCCCGAAGCACATAGCCGATACGCGGAAAATGGACATGCACTGTGCCGGCACGCGGATCGACGCGGCGAATCGTGAAATGCATCCGTGTGGCGGCAACGAGTTCTCCTTCGGTCGGCTCGGGGCCGAAGTTGTCACTGGTGATACTGACCCGCGAACCCAGCGCGAGGCCGTGGTCGTCCTGAAATGCGACGCCATCGACCGGCAGCGGCTCCGCATGCGCTGCCACTGCGATAGCCGCATCCGCAGAGAAACGCGACGGCGTGCCATGCCCGATCGCGGCGATACGATCCATCCAGCCGAGCACCACCGGGGTCGACTCCAGCACGTCGGCCATCACACGGGTCTGCGCCCGGGTGAACCACAACGCGTGGTAGGCGGCAAAGTCTGCCACGCAAGGCGTCGATCCAAGCAGGAACGGGTTCTCGCCCAGCATATTGGTCAGTCGGCGCAAATAGGACTTGTACGCTCCGATCGCGTCGGCGGGACGAATACGGGGCAATGCCACGCGCATGTTGGCCCGGTCCTGACCAAAGGCCCTTGCCGCCTCCGGGCCGGCAGCGGCAAACAGTTGCGCCACGCCACTGGGACCGAGGTTATGGGCCATCGCGGTCCAGAACAGGGTCGTGTCGGCCCACTGGGCCAGCACGCGCGCCACACCCTTGTTGTGCGGTGGATACAAGGTCGGATCCGGCTGCAGGTGCTCCAGCACATCACAGATCAGCGCAGTGTCGCAATAGATGTCGGCACCGATCTGCAGCACTGGCGTCTTGCGGTAACCGCCGGTCAATGCCGTCAGCGCCGGTTTGGGCATGACCACGGGGATATGGACCGACTGCCAGGCCAGTTTCTTGTAGCCCAGAACCGCGCGGATCTTCTCTGCGAACGGTGACGTCGGATAGTGGTGCAGGATCAGGTCAGGCATGGTGTCGCTCGGGTGTTCGTGAATGATTCAGGAATGCGCGTCAGATCAGGCGGGCGCGTTCGACGATGGCGTCGATATCGCCTGCGGGAGCGACCCAAGGCGCGCCATGGAGCCCGGCGTCCACCGCTGCCGACATCAGCTGGTGGTGGCTCGGATGGAATTCCACCTGATCGATACGATGACCTATGCGGTCATGGCTGTGCAGCCGCGGTGTGAACACGTTGACCAGCCCTGGCGCATTGACAGCAAGCGCCGAACGCATCGCCGCGTTGCCTTCGAACAGGTTGTAGTCGACCAGCGCCGCGGGCTGGTTGAATACGGTATGAGTGACCATGTCCAGGCTCCTGTGCGACGCCGGTCAAACTCTCACGGTCTCAAGTTCTCAGATCAGTTTGACCAGCTGTTTGCCGAAATTACGGCCCTTGAGCAAACCCACGAAGGCTTCCGGTGCCGCAGCGAGGCCCTGCGCAATGCTCTCGCGCGGACGGAGCTTTCCGCTCGCAACAAGTTCGCCCAGCTCCTTCAAGGCTGCGGGCCAGATTTCCATGTGCTCACTGACGATGAAACCCTGCAGTTTCAGGCGGCTGACCAGAAACAGCTGCGGGTAGTCCAGCGGCACCGGGGCACCGTTGTAGCCGGCGATCATGCCGCACAAGGCGATGCGCCCGAACGCGTTCATGCGTGGCAATACCGCGTTGAGCACCATGCCACCGACGTTCTCGAAATAGCAGTCGATGCCATCGGGGCAAGCGGCCTTGATCGCCTTGGACAAGGACGCTGCATCAGTGTGCTGCTTGTAGTCGACGCAGGCGTCGTAGCCCAGTTCTTCGGTTGCATAACGGCATTTCTCCGGTCCGCCGGCGATGCCGACGGTACGGCATCCGCGCGCCTTGGCCAGCGCGGCAAACGCGCTGCCAACGGCACCGGTGGCGGCGCTGCAGACCACTGTCTCGCCACTCTTGGGTGCGCAGATTTGCACCAGCCCGTACCACGCGGTGACCCCGGGCATGCCCACCGCACCCAGATAGTGGCTCAGTGGCACATGGGTCGTATCGACCTTGCGCATGGCTCCCACCTGATCGCCTTGCACGACAGAGTATTCCTGCCAGCCCCCCATGCCTACGACCGTGTCACCGACAGCGTACTTGGACGAGCGCGATTCCACGACTTCGCCTGCGGTGCCGCCGCCCATGACTTCGCCGAGCGCCTGGGGCTGGGCGTAACTTTTCGAGTCGTTCATGCGCCCGCGCATGTAGGGGTCCAGGCTCAGAAAATGGTGCCGAACCAGCACCTGCCCGTCCTCAAGCGCCGGCGTCGTGCTGCTGACCAGCTTGAAGTTGTCCGCACTGGCTTCGCCGGTGGGTCGGTTGTCGAGATGAATTTGTTGATTGCTGGCCATGGAGACTCCTGAAGTAAATTGTGGATCGGACGGTTGTCGAGTGGCCAGACCCCCGGTAGCAGGACCTGCGCGATGGTCTGGCGCCAGTAGCCGCGCGCTGGCGCAGGCCACTCACGCCAAAAAAGGCTTCAATCGGTTGCGATGCCCGTTCCAGGATTGCTGGCGCCCTGCGATGGTTCTCGCCTGGGCATGTATTTGAAGGTGCCGGTCGCGTGCGCGCATAGTTGCCCCTGCGCATCGAGAACGCGCGCCTCGGTGAATGCCATGTTGCGGGTACGGTGCAGCAATTGCCCTTTCGCCAACAGGCGGCCGGTAGCGGGGCGCATGAAACTGGTTTTGAGCTCGATCGTGACAGCGCCCATATCCTTTTGCACGCTGCGCGCGGCCACGGCCATCGCCACGTCCATCAGCGTCAGGATCACGCCGCCATGTACGACCTCGAACGAATTCAGATGTGTGGGTTGCGCGTCGTACGCCAGCTCCGAGACGCCACCATCGTAGTGCAGCAACTCGAAACCCAGCAGGTCCACGAACGGGATGCGCGGGTCGAAAACCATCGGCGCCGGTGTGTCAGCCACCGGTCACGATTGACACACCGCCATCGACAGCCAGCCATTGACCAGTGATGTGTTTGCCTGCGTCGGACGCATACAGCAGCGTAATGCCCTTGAGGTCCTCGTCATCGCCAAGACGCTGTAACGGTGCATGCGCGGCCATGGCCTGTTCGCCGAATTCGCGCAACGTGGAGGCTGTCATCTTGCTGGGGAAAAAGCCGGGGCACACCGCATTCACGGTGATGTTGTACTGGCCCCATTCGGCAGCCAATGCGCGGGTGAAATTGATGACCGCACCCTTGGAGGTGTTGTAGGCGATGGTCTGCATTTCCGGCGGATTACCGCCGAGCCCGGCGATGGACGCCACATTGATGATGTGACCGCTCCTGCGCTCGATCATGCACTGCTTGCCGATCGCCTGGCTCAGGATGAAGTAGCCGCGGATGTTCAGATTCATCACCTTGTCCCACGCCGACACCGGATGGTCCTGCGCCGGGGCGCCCCAGGCGGCACCGGCGTTGTTGACCAGCACGTCGACCGGGCCCATGCGCTCGAGCGTCTCGCTCGCCAGGCGCCGGATATCGGCTTCGTCGGCGCAGTCGGCGGCGATCCAGGCCGCGTCGATCCCCGCGCCCTGCAGGGCGGCGCAGGCTTGCTCGAGGTCACCGACCTTGCGTGAACTGATCATGATGCGCGCGCCCGCCTCACCCAGCGCATGCGCCATCTGCAGCCCCAGACCGCGCGACCCTCCGGTCACCAGGGCAGTCTTGCCATTGAGGTCAAACAACTGTTGTACTGAACGTGCCATCGTCACTTCTCCTGTTCGAACTGTCTTCAATCGCGCCCGCGTGCCGCTGTGTCTGTCGGGGCCGGGTCTTCCTTCAGGCGCGCGCGCACCACGATCAGGATGAACCCCACCACGGCCACAACCGCGCCGGCCAGCATCAGCCATTCGCCACCATTGTTGTCGCCATCCCGTTGCATGAAAAACCCCACCACAGCCGACAACAGGCCTCCGTAGATCAGGACCCAGATCATGCTCTCCAGCCGCGCCAGCCGTTTGTTCATGGTTCCGTTGTATTTTTTGAAAAACGACATCAAAAAGCCTCTTCCGGCAGTTCCGCGCAGGTCATGTCGCGCCGCTGGACCGGTGCCAGCCAGGCATCGATCTTGCCGAGTTCATACTGATAAAAATAACGCATGGCGCCTATGGTACCTACCAGCGATGCATTGTCAGGTTCAGGTGCACCGTGCACCAGGGCCGCGGTCGCGACATCGAGCCAGATCCAGGCCAGCACGCCGTGGCCGAAGGCCTGCATGTAGGGAACCGCATTGGCCAGCGCCGGCCCGGGTTCACCGGTAGCCCATGCGGCCTGAGTTGCGTCGCTGATACGTTGCCACGCGCTCTCCAGTGCCAGTGCATGCTCGTCCAGGCCGGGCTGCAACCGCGCACGTTGCGCAGTGTCGGCGATACGTGCTTGCAGCAGGGCCATGGCACGACCCTCTTCCATGCGCACCTTGCGCCCAAGCAGATCCAACCCGTGGATACCGTGCGTACCTTCATGAATCATGTTGAGCCGGTTGTCACGCCAATACTGCTCAACCGGAAAGTCACGTGTATAGCCGTAGCCACCGTGAATCTGAATCGCCAGCGAATTGGCCTCCAGGCACCACTCGCTGGGCCAACTCTTGGCGATCGGCGTCAGCACCTCGAGCAACAGCCGGGCGTCCTGCGCAGCGGCGAGGTCTGCGGTATGGTCTTCGTCGACCAGGCGCGCGCAATACAGTTCAAGCGCCAGGGCACCTTCGCAATAGGACTTTTGCGCCAGCAACATGCGCTTGACGTCGGCATGTTCAATAATGCGTACCTGCGTACTCGCCGAGTCCTTGCCGCCGACGCCGATCGGTCGTCCCTGCGGCCGGTTGCGCGCATAGTCAAGGGACGCGTAATACCCCGCCAGGCCCAGCATGACGGCCGCCGTACCCACGCCGATCCTCGCCTCGTTCATCATGTGGAACATGCAGCGCAGGCCTTCATGCGGCTTGCCGACCAGGTAGCCGACGGCGCCGGGTTGACCGTCCACCGGATATTTCCCCTCGCCGAAATTGAGCAGCGTATTGGTCGTGCCACGCCAGCCGAGCTTGTGGTTCAGTCCGGCCAGGGCGACGTCGTTGCGTACGCCCGTGAGTTGGCCATCGGTATCCACCAGCTTTTTGGGCACGATGAACAGCGAAATACCGTGTGTACCGGGAATCAGCTTGCCGTCCGGTCCGGGGATCTTGGCCAGTACCAGATGTATGATGTTTTCGGTCAGTTCATGTTCGCCAGACGAGATCCACATCTTGTTGCCACGCAGGCGGAACCGCGGCCCAAGCGGATCGCCCGGCGCACCGTCACCATCGGGTTCGGCCCGGGTCGTGATGTCGGACAGACTGGAGCCAGCCTGCGGCTCGCTCAGGCACATGGTGCCAGCCCATCGACCCGAGAATTCATTTGCCGCAAAGACCTTCTTCTGCATCTCCGTGCCATGCACCAGCAACAAGTTGGCATTACCCACGGTCAGCAGGTTGCTGCCGATACTTACCGAGGCCAGCGCAAAAAAGGCATTGGCACTCGCATTAAGCGTATAGGGCAACTGCATGCCCCCCATGTCGTAGTCCTGCGCTGCGCCCAGCATGCCGGAGGCCACATAGGCCCTATGGGCATCGTGCGTGGCTTGCGGCAAGACCACCTTGTCACCATCGACATAGGGCTCCTGGGTGTCGACCAGGCGATTGAACGGCGCGTATTTCTCGCGTGCGATGCGCTCGCACGTGTCGAGCACTGCATCGAAGGTCTCGCGTGAATGGTCCGCGAAACGTGCACGCTGGCACAAGGTTTCCACGCCCAGCCATTGGTACAACAGGAACTCCAACGTCTGGCGCAGCTTCATCGCAACTCCCGGATGGCTATCGCCACGTTCACAACACTTCGAATACGCCGGCAGCACCCATGCCGCCACCGATACACATCGTCACGACAACACGCTTGGCGCCACGACGCTTGCCTTCGATCAGGGCATGGCCGGTCAGTCGCTGGCCGCTGACGCCATAGGGATGGCCAACCGCAATCGCCCCGCCATTGACGTTCAGGCGATCGGCCGGAATGCCCAGCTTGTCACGACAATACAGCACCTGCACCGCAAAGGCTTCGTTGAGTTCCCACAGGTCGATGTCAGCCACCGACAAGCCCAGGCGCTTGAGTACCTTGGGTACCGCAAACACCGGGCCGATGCCCATTTCGTCCGGCTCGCATCCTGCCACGGCAAATCCTAGGAAACGACCCAGCGGTTGCAGGCCTTTCTTCTCGGCCAGCGACTCGCTCATCAGGACGCAGGCACCGCCGCCATCCGAAAACTGGCTGGCGTTGCCGGCCGATATCACCCCGCCCGGCATTGCCGGCCGGATGCCGCTGATACCTTCCTTGGTCGTGCCTTCGCGAATACCTTCGTCCTTGCTGACAGTAACCTGTTTGGTCATCAGCCCCATGACCTTGTCTGCAACCCCGGCCGTAACCGTGATCGGGGCGATCTCGGCGTCGAACAGGCCTGCCGCCAACGCCGCAGTCGCGCGTTGCTGGCTGGCGGCGCCATATTCATCCATTGCATCGCGACCGATGCCGTAGCGCTTGGCGACCTGCTCGGCCGTTTGCAGCATGTTCCAGTAGATTTCGGGCTTGTTTTTGGCCAGCCAGGGATCGGCCAGCATGTGCTTGTTCATTTCCTGCTGCACACAGGAAATGCTCTCCACGCCGCCCGCCACGTAGACATCGCCCTCTCCGGCGATGATGCGCTGCGCCGCAAGCGCTATTGTTTGCAGGCCGGACGAGCAGAAGCGGTTCACGGTCATGCCTGAGACGGTGATCGGGCAGCCGGCGCGCATGGCGATCTGGCGCGCGATATTGGCGCCGGTGGCGCCTTCGGGATTGGCGCATCCCATGATCACGTCCTCGACCTCGCCAGCGTCGATGCCCGCGCGCTGGATCGCATGCTCCACTGCATGGCCGCCCAGTGTGGCGCCATGCGTCATGTTGAAGGAACCCTTCCAGCTCTTGGCCAGCGGTGTGCGGGCGGTGGAAACAATGACGGCGTTGCTCATGGTGAACTCCTGGTTGGAATGGATGTCAGGATGACTGCGCACCCGTGGTCAATAGACGATGGTAAAAGCGGATCAGTTCGGCCAGGTTATCGACCGAGATACGTTCGTTGGTGCCGTGGAAACGGGCCAGATCCTCGGCCTTGGCCCGGACCGGCGAGAACCGGAAGATATGGTCGCTCACACCGGCAAAATGGCGCGAATCAGTGCCACCGATCATCAGACCCGGGGCCACGACCGTGCCGGGAAACAACTCGCGCACGGTGCGATGGATCAATTGGTACGGTTGCGACTCTGTAGGCGAGATGGGTGAGGCCTCGGACGCGCCCGGCAAGGCCTGCAACTCGAACCGGTCGTGGCCGACGGATCGGGCAACCTGCCCTTTGAGCCGCTCGATCATGCCGTCCGAGCTGTCACCGGGCAACATGCGGTAGTTGATGGTCGCCTCGACCTGCCCGGGCATGACGTTGTCGGCATTGCCCGCATGCACCATGGTCAGCGCAGTCGTGGTGCGCAACAGCGCATTGGTGCTGGCACCGGCCTCGAGCTGCTTTTGCACGATCGGCCCGAACAGCCACAGGTTCGACATCGCGACCCGCAGCGGCAGGTCCATCTCGGGCGCCACCGTGGCCAGCATGTCGGACGCGATACCCCGAATGCCGGCAGGCATCTGGTCGTTATCGACACTCTGCAGTGCCGCGCTCATCATGGCAATACCGCCGGTGCCCGCAGGCGGCGGCATCGACGAATGGCCTGGCGTGGCCGGCAGTTTCACGACCACCGACAGAAAACCTTTTTCGGCGATGCCGATCAGCGCCACCGGTTTGCTGGTACCTGGCATGATGCCCTCTGTGATCAGCAACCCCTCATCGATCACGAAGCTCAGGCGAATGCCCCGCTGCTTGAGCAGTGCGGCAATACGAGCCGCGCCACGGTCACCGGCGACCTCCTCGTCGGCCCCGTAAGCCAGATAGATGGTCCGTTTGGGCTGGAAACCGCTGGCGACCAGCATCTCGACCGCTTCCATCTGGGCAATCAGGTTGCCCTTGTCGTCCCAGGCGCCACGCCCCCACACGAAACCGTCTTTCACAGTGCCGGAAAAAGCATCCACCTCCCACTGAGACTCGGAGCCGGGCGACACCGGCACCACGTCCTGGTGCGCCATCAGCAAGATAGCCTGCAAGGCGGGGTCACTGCCCTGCCAGGTATAAAGCAAGCTCAAGTCGCCGACGGTCTCACGCTTGAGCACCGCATGCGCTTTCGGATAACGCGCCTGCAGCATCCCATGGAGCTGCTGGAACTGGTCGACATTGAGCATGGGGTCGCTGCGCGACGAGATGGTGCGCGCACGCACCGCCTCCCCCAGGCGCTGTGCCACCGCCATTTTGTCGACCGCCAACACGGCCACCGGCGGCACATCCAGCTGACGCGAGCCCTTGCGCAGCGTGTTCCCCAGCAGCACGGCCACCAGCAGTACGAGCGCGGCCATGACCCACAGCAGCAGCCGCCTGATCATCTAAGAGCTCCCGCCATGGCGATCGACCGTACCGGTCAGCTAAAGGACTTGCCGGACGCGACCAGGCGGGTGATCAGCGGTGCCGGCTTCCAGAAGTCGGCGTCATCCATCGGATTGCGCGCGAAACGCTGCATCGCCTGCACCACGTTGAACAGACCGAACTGCTCGGCATAGTGCATCGGGCCGCCGCGGTGCATCGGAAATCCGTAGCCTGTGATGTAGACCATATCGATGTCGCTGGCCTTGGAGGCAATGCCATCTTCCAGGATGTGCGCGCCTTCGTTGACCAGTGAAAACACCAGCCGCTGCACAATCTCCTCATCGGAGATCTTGCGTGGTGTAAACCCCATTGCAGCGCGATGGTCCTCGACCATCTTGACGACCAGCGCCGAAGGGATCGCGTCGCGCTTGCCCGGTTTGTAGTCATACCAGCCCGCGCCGGTCTTCTGGCCGAAACGGCCCAGCTCACACAATGTGTCGGCGGTCCGGCTGTATTTCATGTCGGCACGCTCGGTCGCCCGGCGTTTGCGGATAGCCCAGCCAATGTCATTGCCCGCCAGATCACCCATGCGAAACGGGCCCATCGCGAAACCGAACTTCTCGACCGCCTTGTCGACCTGGGCCGGCGTACAACCCTCGTCGAGCAGAAAACCGGCCTGACGGCTGTATTGCTCGATCATGCGGTTGCCAATGAAGCCGTCACACACGCCTGAAACCACAGTGGTCTTGCGGATCTTCTTGCCCAGGGCCATCACGGTGGCCAGCACGTCCTTGCCGGTCTTCTCGCCGCGCACCACCTCGAGCAGGCGCATCACATTGGCCGGGCTGAAGAAATGGGTGCCGATGACGTCCTGCGGGCGCTGGGTAAAACCAGCGATCTGGTTCATGTCGAGCGTCGACGTGTTGCTGGCCAGGATCGCACCGGGCTTCATCACCTCGTCGAGTTTCTTGAACACGGTTTCCTTGACCCCCATGTCTTCGAACACCGCCTCGATCACCATGTCAGCGTCCTTCAGGTCGTTGTAGTCCAGCGTGGTGGACAACAGGGCCATGCGCTGCTCGTATTTGTCCTGCTTGAGCTTGCCGCGCTTGACCTGCGACTCGTAGTTCTTGCGGATGGTCGCAAGGCCGCGGTCCAGCGCGTCCTGCTTCATCTCGAGCATCTTCACCGGAATCCCGGCATTGAGGAAGTTCATCGAGATGCCGCCGCCCATGGTGCCGGCGCCGATGACTGCCAGCGCCTTGATCTCGCGCTTGGGCGTGTCGGCCGGCACATCGGGAATCTTGGAGGTGGCGCGCTCGGCCACGAACAGATGGCGCAACGCCTTGCATTCCGGCGTGAACATCAGATTGGTGAAGATCTCGCGCTCGATCGCCAGGCCCTGGTCGATCTTGTTCTTTGTGGCCGCTTCGACGGCATCGACGCATTTGAGCGGTGCCGGGAAGTTTTTCGACATTCCGCCCACCATGTTGCGGGCGAACTGGAAATACGCATCGCCCAGCGGGTGTTTGCACGGAAGGTCCCGCACCAGCGGCAAAGGCCGTACATCGGCAACCGAGCGGGCCAGGGCCAATGCGTCATCCAGCAGCGATTCCGGTGATGCGGCCAATGCGTCGAGCAGCTTCTGGCCCGGCAGGCTGGCCAGCATCTCGCTCGCCTGCGGCTCGCCGCTGACGATCATGTTCAGTGCCACTTCCACACCGAGCACCCGCGGCAGGCGCTGCGTACCGCCAGCACCGGGAATCAGGCCCAGCTTGACTTCGGGCAACGCAACTTTGCACCCTGGGGCAGCAATGCGGTAATGACACCCCAGTGCCAACTCCAGGCCGCCACCCATGACCACCGAGTGCATTGCGGCAACAACCGGCTTGGTGGCCTTTTCGATGGCCTTGATGACGCTCAGCAGGTTCGGTTCCTGCACCGCCTTGGGAGAGCCGAATTCCTTGATGTCGGCGCCGCCGGAGAAAGCCCTGCCGGCGCCGGTGATGACAATCGACTTGACCCTGGCATTGGCCAGGCCGCGCTCCAGGCCCTTGACGATCGCGCGCCGCGTAGTGAAACCAAGCCCGTTGACGGGTGGGTTGTCCAGGGTGATGACGGCCACATTGCGGTGGACTTTGTACTGAGCTGTCATAGGGTGTTCCTTACGAGAAGTGGGTGCCCAAAGAAAATAGAACGATCGTTCTTTTCGGACCATTGTAGGTTCACGCCCGGTCCCGTGCAGGCACCGTTGTCACGGTCGGGACAAAGAACGCCGCGGTGAAACTTGCTAAACCTCGAGCCATTCCTGACGCGTTGCGACGTCTTCACGCAGCGACGCCGGCGTGCCCTCGAAAACGATACTGCCGTGTCCCATCACCAGCGCACGATCCGAGATCGCCATGGCAATGGTCAGCTTCTGTTCGATCAGCAGCACCGAAACACCGCGGCCCTTGAGACTTCGAAGATATTCGCCCACCAGTGTGACGATCTTGGGCGCCAGTCCTTCCGTTGGCTCGTCGATAATGACCAGGTCGGGGTCCCCCATCAGGGTACGGCACAAGGTCAGCATCTGCTGCTCGCCACCGGACAACACGCCGGCCTCGGTGTGCTGGCGTTCCTTGAGGCGCGGGAACATCTGGTACATGTCGTCATATGACCATCGGTTGCCCTTGCCACTGCCCTTGCGGCCCAGCAACAGGTTCTGCTCCACCGTCAGCCGGGGAAAAATGTCGCGGTTCTCCGGCACGTAGCCGATACCGCAATGCGCAATCTCGAACGGCTGGCGGCCCAGGATCGGCTGGCCACGCCACTGAACCGACCCGGTGCACTCCACCATGCCCATGATGGCCTTGGCAGTGGTGCTGCGACCCGAGCCGTTACGCCCGAGCAGCGCGACAATTTCGCCCTTGTCAACTGTCAGGTCGACACCGTGCAACACATGGCTCTTGCCGTAGAAGGCATTGAGGCCGTTGACTTCGAGCAACATGTCAAAGTCCTCCAGTTGTTGGTTCGGGTTCGGACGAACCCAGGTAGGCCTCCTGCACGCGCGCGTTGGCACGCACCGCGTCGGGTGAATCGAAAGCCAGCACCTCGCCATACACGACGACGGCAATTTTGTCGGCCAGTCCGAACACCACGCCCATGTCGTGCTCGACCGTCAGCAAGGTCTTGCCGACGGTGACCTCCTTGATCAGTTCGGTGAAACGCGCGGTCTCGCTGCGGCTCATGCCGGCCGTCGGTTCGTCAAGCAGGATCACGTCGGCGCCGCCGCCGATCGTGATGCCGATCTCGAGTGCCCTTTGCTCGGCGTACGTCAGGTTCATCGCCAACGCATCGCGTTTGGAACCGAGGTGGATCATGTTCATCAACTGCTCGGCGCGGTCGTTGGCATCGTGCAGCTTGTCCAGAAAGCGCCAGAAGCTGTACTTGTAGCCCAGGCTCCACAGCACGCTGCAGCGCAGGTTCTCGAACACGCTGAGTTTGGGAAAGATGTTCGTGATCTGGAAGCTGCGCGACAAGCCCAGGCGGTTGATCTCGTAGGGTTTGAGACCGTTGATGCGCTTGCCATTCAGGAGCACCTCGCCACTGCTCGGATGCAGCCGACCACTGATCAGGTTGAACAGCGTCGACTTGCCCGCACCATTGGGGCCGATCACACCGATACGTTCGCCTTTTTCGACCGTCAGGTCGACTCCACGGATGATCTCGGTCTTGCCGAAACTCTTGCGCAGGCCTTTAAGTTCGAGTGCATGGGTCATGCAGCCTCCCGGCGTTTGATGTCCGCCTCGATCACGCCCTGGATCAGGCCCCATCGGTGCACGAAGCCACGCCGCACCCAAGCGAACAGGCCGGTGCCCACGGCAAGCACCATGGTCGCCAGCAGCCAATGCATGACGTTCTTGACATCCATTTCCATACCCAGGTAGGTAAACGCCGAGCCTTCCGACTGCTTGAGCTGCAGGTGGTACACCATCTCGACAATGGACGTACCGCCCGCGAGCATCAGCATGCCAGTGGCCGCCAGGCCCAGATACGGCAGCATCAACTCACGCAGGCGCCCGAACATCGCCACCCGCACGTTCATCATGATCAAGCTGGCGATACCGCCGGGCGCAAACATCACCATCAACAGGAAGATCATGCCGAGATACAACAGCCAGGCCTGGGTGAACTCGCTGAACAACACAAACGCCAGCACCATCAGGATGGCGCCGAGAATGGGGCCGAAGAAGAAGGTGGCCCCGCCCAGAAAGGTAAACAGCAGGTAACCGCCCGAGCGGGCCGCACCCACCACCTCGGCCGTGACGATTTCGAAGTTCAGTGCGGCCAGGCCTCCCGATATGCCGGCAAAGAAGCCGGCGATGATAAACGCCAGATAACGCACGCGTTGGGTGTCGTAGCCGACGAACTCCACGCGCTCGGGGTTGTCGCGTACCGCGTTGAGCATACGCCCAAGCGGCGTATGGGTGAAGGCGAACATGGCTGCCACGCTGACAAGGGTATAGATCGCAATCAGGTAATAGACCTGGACCTGGGGGCCGAAGGTGATGCCCCACCAGCCATCACGCACCATGCGGTTGCCCGACACCCCTCCCTCGCCACCGAAGAATTCAGGCACCATCAGTGACATGGCGAACACCAGTTCACCCAGGCCCAGTGTGATCATCGCAAACGTGGTGCCCGACTTGCGCGTCGTCACGTAACCGAATAACACCGCAAATCCCAGCCCGGCCACCCCGCCGGCCAGCGGAACCAGTACGACCGGCAAGGGCCAGCCGCCCACGGTCGCGGCGTTGAGTGCATGAATGGCCATGAAAGATCCCAGGCCGGTGTAGACCGCGTGCCCGAAGCTGAGCATGCCGCCCTGACCGAACAGCATGTTGTAGGACAGGCAGGCGATGATGGCGATACCCATCTGGGACAACACGGTGATGCCCAGGCCGCTGTCGAATACCTGCGGCGCCAGAGCCATCACCAGCGCGAATGCGCTCCAGACGAACCAGCGCGAACGATTGATTGAGGTTGCCATGCTTCAGCCCTCCCGTGTTCCAAGCAGGCCACGGGGCCGGAAGATCAGCATCAGCACCAGAAACAGGAACGGCAGGATAGGCGCCACCTGGGATAGGGTCATGTTGATGTAGGTGTTGTTTGCCAGGCCCTGGCTCAATGACAGACCCAGCTGTGCGGCCAGCGTCGCCAGCGAAACGTCAAAGGCGATAGCGAAAGTTTGCACCACGCCGATCAGAATCGAGGCCAGAAATGCCCCTGATAAAGAGCCCATGCCGCCCAGGACCACGACCACGAAGATGACAGGCCCGACCGTTGCCGCCATGGCCGGTTCGGTCAGGAAGATGCTACCCCCGATGACGCCAGCCAGGCCCGCCAGAGCGGTGCCGGCACCAAACACCAGCATGAACACCCGCGGCACGTTGTGCCCAAGTGCTTCGACCATGTGCGGATGGCTTAACGCGGCCTGTATCACCAGCCCGATGCGGGTGCGGGTGAGTAGCAGCCAGACCGAGAACAACATCACCACAGCCACCACCATCATGAATGCCCGTGTGGCGGGAAACGGCGAGCACACCACACGGATTGCCGCATCTGCAGAGCGGCACATATCCCTCGGGGCGGCTCCCAGCATCATGCTCAGCCCGTCGCCGGTGCGGTTGATCAGTGTGAACAGCGGTCCGCTCAACGACTCCGGTGGCTTGAACTCCAGCGCAATGCGGCCCCAGATCAATTGCACGAGTTCGAGCACGACATATGCCAGCCCGAACGTCAGCAGCAGTTCTGCCACATGGCCGTATTTGTGCACCCGTCGCAGGCAATAACGTTCGAACAGGGCCCCGAGTGCACCGACCACCAACGGCGCCAGTAGCAAAGCAAACCAGAAGCCGGTGAACGACGCGATCGTGAACCCGACATAGGCCCCGAGCATATAGAAGCTAGCGTGCGCGAAGTTCAGCACACCCATCATGCTGAAGATCAGCGTGAGCCCGGAGCTCAGCATGAACAACAACAATCCGTAGCTCAAGCCATTGAGCATCGAGATGACGAAGAATTCCATGAAGTCCGACCCTACTCAGCGCTATAAACAAGGGAACCCGCGCACGTGCATCAGCACGCCCGCGGGCTTCCCACTTCAAGACTCGCCGGTCGCAACCGGCACCGGTTCAGGTCAACCCGGGCGCTTCATCTGGCAACTGGTCGGCGTGCTCGAAACGTAGTTCGGATACTCCTTGACCGGTGCCAGCGTCATACCGGTATTTTCCGGGCTGTACGGATACTTGGCACTGGCCTTCTGCCAGACCGATATGTACAGCTTCTGCTGCAACTGGTGGTCAGCCTTGCGCATTTCCACCTCACCGTTGAAGCTGTCCACCTTCAGGCCTTCGAGCGCCGCAGCCACCTTGACCGGATCGGTAGACTTGGCCTTGGCCATGGCTGCACCGAGCATCTCGAAGATGCGGATGGTCGAGCCGGTGTAGAAGTCGTCGTTGTACTTGGTGTGAAACTCATTCATCCACTTTCCCATTTGTCCACCCATGTTGTAGTGGTTGTAGGCCACCTGGTAGACACGTCCGGCACCGTTGGTGCCCATGGCGCTCGGCGTACCGGTGACGCCGGCATAGTAGGTGAAGAACTTGCCGTTGTAGCCGCCTTCGGTCGCAGCCTTGATCAGCAGCGACAGGTCGGAACCCCAGTTTCCGGTGATCACCGTATCGGCGCCCGATGCCTTGATCTTGGCGATATAGGGAGCGAAATCACGCGTTTGCGCCAGTGGATGCAGGTCTTCGCCGACGATCTCGATATCGGGCCGCTTGCGCGCCAGCGTCGACTTGGCGAACTTGGCCACCTGCACGCCGTGGGAATAGTTCTGTCCCAGGATGTAGACCTTCTTGATGTCCTTCTGGTCGGCCATGAAGCTTGACATGGCCTCCATTTTCATGGAGGTGTCGGCGTCGAAGCGGAAGTGCCAGTAGCTGCACTTGGAGTTCGTCAGGTCAGGATCGACGGCCGAATCGTTGAGGTAGATGACCTCTTTGCCCGGATTGCGCTCATTGTGCTTGGTCACCGCATCGGACAGCGCCAGCGCCACGGACGAACCGTTACCCTGAATGATGTAACGCACGCCGTTGTCAATGGCCGCCTTGAGCGCGTTCAGGCTCTCGGTCGGGCTGAGCTTGTTGTCGATTGTCGAAAAATCAAAGATCACGCCAGCCGGATTACCGGCGCCGCTGAACTTCTCGGCAAAGAACTTGTAGCCTTTTTCCTGGCTCAGACCGACCGGACCGAGTAACCCGGTCAGGGGGTCGATGCGCACCATCTTGACCGTTTCGCCCTTCTGAGCGAAAGCGGCACCGGCACACGTTAAAACGACACATGCAGCAACCGCACGAACAGCAAATTTCATCTGAAGACTCCTCTAAGACAGGTCAATTTTTGAACTCGAACAAGGTTAATCCCGTAGCGCGATGCGGCAATCAGGGATTGCCCTATCACCTGTCACATAGGTAACACATCGCACGCATCGCGCGCGACCATTGCGTCGCGTGATCGGCGCCTGCAATGACTCCGCGCCCGCCCAGCATCCGCGACGCAATAATGTCCCCAACCAGGGAAAGGCAGCACGTGGCCCACATCCGGTTACAAACCAGGCAACACGTAGTCGGAGAGCATCTCGCGCAACTTGGTTTTTTGCATCTTTCCGGTGCCACCCAAAGGGATGGCATCGACGAAAACCACATCATCGGGTACCTGCCATTTGGCGATCTTGCCCTCATAAAAGGCGAGCAGCTCCTCGCGCGACACGTCCACGCCCGGCCTCCTGACCACGGCAATGATCGGGCGCTCATCCCATTTCGGGTGCTTGACGCCGATACAGGCGGCCATTGCGACGGCGGGGTGGGCCACGGCGATGTTCTCGACATCGATCGAACTGATCCATTCGCCGCCGGACTTGATCACGTCCTTGCTGCGGTCAGTGATCTGCATGTAGCCATCCGGGTCGATGGTGGCCACGTCACCGGTCGGGAACCAGCCATCGACCAGAGGCGACCCGGCCTCCGACTTGAAATAGTCACTGATGATCCACGGGCCCTTGACCAGCAGATCACCGAATGCCTTGCCGTCCCACGGCAATTCCTTGCCGTCAGGGTCGACGATCTTCATGTCGACACCGTAGATGCCACGCCCCTGCTTCAGACGCACCTTCATCTTGTCCTGCGCGGACAGGTTCTGGTGTTCGTTCTTCAATGTGCACACCGTGCCCAGCGGCGACATTTCGGTCATGCCCCAGGCATGCAGCACCTCGATGCCGTACTGATCGTTGAAAGCGGTGATCATCGCCGGCGGACAGGCCGAGCCACCGATGACCGTGCGCCTAAGCGTCGAGAACTGCAACTTGCCCGCCTGCATATGCGACAACATCATCTGCCAGACCGTCGGCACGCCGGCGGCGAACGTCACCTTCTCGGACTCGATCAGCTCAAAAATCGACTTGCCGTCCATCGCCGGGCCGGGAAACACCATCTTGCAGCCTGTCATCGCCGCCGAATAGGGCAGGCCCCAGGCATTGACGTGGAACATCGGAACCACTGGCAGCACCGAGTCGCGGGCGCTCATGTTGAGCGCGTCGGGCAGGGCTCCGGCAAACGCGTGCAACAGCGTCGACCGATGACTGTAAAGCGCGGCCTTCGGATGGCCGGTAGTGCCGCTGGTGTAGCACATGCTCGAGGCGGAGTTCTCGTCGAACTCGGGCCAGTTGTAACTGTCGGACTGATCCCCGATCCATGCCTCGTAACTAAGCAGGCCCGGAATGCCACTGTCGGCCGGCAGTTTGTCAGCGTCACACAGCGCCACGAAGTGTTTGACCGTCGTCAATTTGTCGTGAATCGCCTGGATGATCGGCAGAAACGTCATGTCAAAACATAGGACCTGGTCCTCGGCATGGTTGGCAATCCACGCAATCTGGTCCGGATGCAGACGCGGGTTGAGCGTGTGCAGCACCCGCCCCGATCCGCTGACACCGAAATACAACTCCAGATGGCGGTAGCCGTTCCAGGCCAGTGTGGCCACCCGGTCGCTGAACGCCAGCTTCATGCTGTCCAGCGCGTTCGCAACCCGGCGTGAGCGAACTGCCAACTGCGCATACGTGTACCGGTGGATGTCGCCCTCCACCCGACGCGAAACGATTTCTCCCGTGGCATGGTGGCGCTCGGCAAATGCGATCAGGGACGAAATCATTAACGGCTGGTTTTGCATGAGGCCAAGCATGGGGGAATCTCCTGATAGAAATAATGGTTATGACAATTCATGGGCGCGACGCGGCGCTGAGCTGATGCCGGCGCGGCCCATAGTATTACGCAACTGTCCCCACAGCGACCCCGGTGATTTGCCACAGGCCGGCCCGAAGCTGTCAAGTGCGGGACAATCGTGCGATGGATATGCCAGTGACCCCTGCCGCAACAGCAGACGAAATCGACGTAACGCGCTGGCGCAGCGGCTTTGGTGCGCTGGACGCCGCTTTTTATACCCGCCTGGCGCCGACACCATTGCCAAAACCGTATTGGGTCGGCCAGAGCCGGCGTGTGGCCGATATGCTTGGTTTGGACGCCCCGTGGATGGCGTCAGACGCGGCGCTCCACGCGCTCACCGGCAACCGTGTCCTGCGGGGAACCGAACCGCTGGCCAGCGTCTACAGCGGGCATCAATTCGGCCACTGGGCCGGCCAGCTCGGGGATGGACGCGCCATTTTGCTCGGAGAGCTGCAGACACCGGACGGCACTGGCCTCGAGGTGCAACTCAAGGGTGCCGGGCTGACGCCGTATTCGCGCATGGGCGACGGCCGTGCCGTGCTGCGCAGCTCGATACGGGAGTTCCTGTGTTCCGAAGCCATGGCCGCACTGGGCATTGCCACCACCCGGGCTCTGTGCGTGACCGGGTCGGACGCGCCGATACGCCGGGAAACAGTCGAGACCGCCTCCGTCGTGACCCGGGTAGCACCGAGTTTTCTTCGGTTCGGGCATTTCGAACATTTCAGCTATGGCGGTGACCATGACCGTCTCAGGGAACTGGCCGACTACACCATTGCCCGGTATTACCCGCAGTGCCTGCAGACGCCGGATTTTGGTGGCAACCCGTATGCAGCCCTGCTGCAGGCCGTCAGCGAACGCACCGCGGCACTGCTGGCGCAATGGCAGGCGGTGGGGTTTTGTCACGGCGTCATGAATACCGACAACATGAGCATGCTCGGTCTGACCATCGACTATGGCCCATTCCAGTTCCTGGACGCGTTCGACCCCGCTCACATCTGCAACCATTCCGACACGCAGGGGCGTTATGCGTTCAACCGCCAGCCCAACATGGCCTACTGGAACCTGTTTTGCCTGGGCCAGGCGCTGTTGCCGCTGATTGGCGAACAGGACGTCGCGTTGCAGGCGCTGGAATCTTACAAAACGGCCTTTCCCGAAGCCCTGCAGCAGCGCTTCTCGGCCAAACTGGGCCTGGCCGAACTGCACCATAGCGACCTGGCACTGCTCGAATCGATCCTCAAGTTACTGGCCGACGGGCGGGTGGATTACACGATTTTCTGGCGTCGCCTGAGTCATTTCGTCGCCGCAGGCGACGCCGAGCCGGTGCGTGACCTGTTCCCGGACCGCGCTGCGCTCGACCTCTGGCTGCAACGCTACGAAGAACGCATCGCCGGGCAGGACCGAGCCGCCGCCGGTCGCGGCATGCTGCGCGTCAATCCCAAATTCATACTGCGCAACCATCTGGGCGAACAGGCCATCCGCAGCGCGAAACTAAAAGACTTTTCCGAACTCACACGGCTTATGCAAACGCTGAACGACCCTTTTGACGAGCACCCTGCCCTGCAGGCATACGCCGGTTTTCCACCCGACTGGGCGTCAAGCATCGACATCAGCTGTTCTTCCTGACAACTCCACACCCTGACACCATGGCCAACCAGATCGAAAAAACCGACGACGAATGGAAAACCCTGCTTGATGCCAAGGGCGCAGAGCCCATGGCATTCAGTGTGACCCGCCACGAGGCCACCGAGCGGGCGTTCTCCGGCAAACTGGCTGAGACCAAGGCCGCGGGCACCTACCATTGCATCTGCTGCGACAAGCCGCTGTTTGCGTCCGACGCAAAATTCGACTCCGGTACCGGCTGGCCGAGTTTCTTCCAGCCGATCGGAGAGAATGCAGTCGCAACCAAGGTGGACGGCCTGTTGTGGATGAAACGCACCGAAGTGCATTGCGCCGACTGCCGCGCGCACCTGGGCCATGTGTTTCCCGACGGACCGCCACCGACCGGGCAGCGTTATTGCATGAACTCGGCATCACTGGATCTCAAGCCTGCATGAAAATATTGATCGACTTTTTCCCGATATTGCTTTTTTTCGGCGCCTACAAGTTCTACGACATCTATGTCGCTACCGGCACGCTGATGGCGGCGGCGGTGGTACAGACGGCGCTGATGTACGCGATCGATCGCAAGGTGACGACGATGCAGAAGATCACGCTCGGCATGATCCTGGCATTCGGTGCCTTGACGTTGTACCTGCAGGATGAACGCTTCATCAAGTGGAAGCCGACCGTGCTGTACATAGCCATCGCCATCGGGCTGACGGTCACGGTATGGCTATTCAAGAAGAGCTTCCTCAAGCTCATGCTCGGCTCGCAACTCGAACTGCCCGACCGCATCTGGATGCGGCTCAACGTCGCCTGGATCGTCTACTGCGTGCTGATGGCGGCGGTGAACGGCTATGTGGCTGCCTATTTCACCACCGAGGCCTGGGTGAACTTCAAACTCTGGGGTTACATCTTCCCGCTGGCCTTTATCGTCGGTCAGGGCTTCTACATCACGCCGCACCTCAAGGCCGGTGAGTCCGGCGCGGAGAGCTGAGCAGATGGACATCACCGCCTCCGCGCTCGAACAGCGCCTGCGTGAACGCCTCGAACCACAACAGCTCGACGTGCTGGACGAAAGTTACCAGCATGTAGGCCATGCAGGCGCCGGCGACACCGGATTCGGCACCCATTTCAGGGTACGCATACAGTCCGCACACTTTGACGGCAAGGCCCGCGTCGCCTGCCATCGGCTTGTGTATGATGCGCTGCAGGATTTTATCGACCAGGGTTTGCATGCGCTGGCGATAGAGGTGGTTCGATAACCACGGCTTTGCCCATCCGGGTCCGGATGGCATGCCCTTTTTTCCCGTAAACCCGTTGAGAGTAACCATGAACAGATCCCTGATTGCCGCTGTGCTTGCAGCAGCCTTCGCCACGCTCGCCCCTGTGGCGGTGTCGGCCCAGAACATCGCTATCGTGAACGGCAAAGCCGTTCCCAGCGCCCGCGTAGACACATTGGCGCAGCAACTGGCCAAGTCCGGTCGTCCGGTCACACCCGAGATGCAGGGCCAGCTGCGCGAGGAGGTCATCACCCGTGAAGTGTTCGTTCAGGAAGCGCAAAAACGCGGCCTCGACATCACCGACGATTTCAAGGTCCAGATGGATCTGGCCCGCCAATCACTGCTGATCCGCGAGTTGTTCACCGACTACCAGGCCAAGAACCCGGTCACCGACACCGACACGAAAGCTGAATACGACAAGTTCGCTGCGGCCAACGGCGGCAAAGAGTACAAGGCACGCCACATCCTGGTCGAAAAGGAAGCCGAAGCCAAGGCCATCATCGCCAGCTTGAAAAAGGGCGGTAAATTCGAGGAGATCGCCAAGAAATCGTCCAAGGACCCGGGCTCCGGCGCCAATGGCGGTGACCTGGATTGGGCCGCTGCCGGAAGTTACGTAAAAGAGTTCTCGGAGGCCATGGTCGGGCTGGAAAAAGGCAAGACCACCGAAACGCCGGTCAAGTCACAGTTCGGCTATCACATCATCCGACTCGATGACGTGCGCGATGCACAGCTGCCCAAGTTCGACGAGGTCAAGCCGCAGATCCTGCAGCAATTGCAGCAACAGAAACTGGCCAAGTTCCAGCAGGACCTGCGCGAGAAGGCCAAGGTCGAGTAAACAGCGCCGGCCGATCGTCGGGGGCTGCCAGTGCAGCTGCGGATGCCGCTGCTGCACTGCCCCCACATCGCAACCATGCAACCGAGCGCGGCCGTTGGCCGCGTTTGTCGTTCGGGTTCAGGCCGTCGCGGCCTTGAACACCGACAGTGCAGCGATCAGCACCGGCTGATGCAGCATGTAGAACAGCAAGCTGCGCCGCCCCAGCCAGGCCAGGGCAGCGCCCAAGCCGCCATTGGCTTGCCAATGCGCGCCCGCCATGGCGCGCCGGGCCCGGAGACTGGCAGCCGCCACGCCCATCCAGACCACGCCCATCCAGGGTAGCAATGGAACATAGTCTTCCGTGACAGGCCGGCGGGTGATCAGGCCGAGCCAGTTCAGTGCCGGCGCGTTGAACGCATCCGCCATTGGACTGAGCGACAACCACGGTGCGACGAGCCACGGCGCGGCAAGCACCAGTGCCGCTGGCAACAGGCTCCAGGCGCGCCAATGCGCGGTGAGCCGCGCGACAATCAGCATCACCGCCATGCCGTGCAGCACGCCGAAATAGATGAAGCTACGCGGGAACATGAACCAGGAACCAGCGCTCACCAGCACGGCGCAGACCGCCACCCAGGACCAGCGCCGCCAGAACCGTTGCCAGGTCTGCCCGTTGTGCACCGCCAGTGCCTGGCCGCTGCCGGCACACAGCAGGAACAAGCTCAGGATCGCGGTGCGTTGCAGCGTCCACACCGGGTCGTTGTGGAAATCCAGCCGCAAGTAGCCGAAGTTGTTCAGGTCGAAACAGAAATGATAGAGGGCCATCCACACCAGCGCGAACCCGCGCATCGCATCGATGGCATCCAACCGGGCGGGAGGTTGCAGCTGTTGTCGCATGGCGCTTTGTCTACAGTGTCACTGGCATGGGCATCCGCGCTGCTAGCCCACCTGCAGTGGTGGCAGGCGGTTCCTGCGTGCTGTCAGCCATGCGCTGCTAGCGCCACCACAGGCGATCAGTCCCATGCCGGCCAGTGACGCTGCGTCGGGAACATGGGAAAAAATCAGCATGCCGGCGATCACCGCGAATCCGACCTGGCTGTAGAGGTAGGGCATCAACGTCGATGCACTGGCATGCTGGTAGCTCAGCGTGAGCAGGAAATGGCCGCCCGCGGCCAGCACACCCATCAAGCCCATCAGCAGCCAAAGATTCAGCGAAGCCACCGGTGACCAGGTCATCGGCAAAGCCAGTGTCAAGGCCACGGCGCCGGCCCAGCCGCTCAGGAAATGCGTTGCCGCGGGGTTTTCCTGCAGCCGCGCCATATAGCTCGTCAGCAGCTGGAAGCTGGCGCTGCCCGCCATGCAGCACAGCGCCAGCACGGCGGGCCAGCCGAACTGGCCGCCACCTGGCCGGATGATGACCATGGCCCCGGCAAATCCGCCGATCACGCACAACCACTGCAACGGCACGACCCGTTCCTTGAACAGGAATACCGCCAGCACGGTCACCGCCAACGGCGTGAGCATGATGATCGCGGTGAATTCGCCCACCGGCATAGTGCGTAGCGCCAGCAAAGCCAGCATCGTGGTGCCCACCAGAAGCAGGCCCCGGGCCAGTTGCAGCCAGGGGTGGCGCACTTGCCACAAGGCACGGCCGTAGCGCGGGCCGAGCATTGCTGACGTGAAGACGGCCTGCAACAGGTAGCGCACCCAGATCGCCATCAGCACCGGCACACTGACGACAACGATCTTTGCGACGCTGTCGAGCACCGAAAAACAGGCACATGCCAGCACAACATGGACGATGCCACTCGGAGCCGAGTGGCCGCGCCCTAACATGGCGTGGCGACCCGCGTCACCCCACCCAGCGCCGCGCGTTGTGCCATAGCTCCATCCAGGGACTGGGCAGGCGCTTGTCCTGATCAGTCCAGCTCATCTGGATGTTCCGAAACACCCGTTCCGGGTGCGGCATCATGGCCGTGAAACGGCCGTCCGGTGTCGTGACGGCGGTCAGTCCCCCGGGGCTGCCATTCGGGTTGAACGGGTAGGTTTCAGTCGCCTTGCCATGGTTGTCGGCATAACGCAGCACACCGCTGGCCCGGCCGGCATCACCGCGTTGCGCGAAATTCGTAAACCCCTCGCCATGCGCGACTGCGATCGGCATCCGGCTGCCGGCCATACCGGTGAAGAACAGCGAGGGCGACTCCAGCACCTCGACCATCGACAGGCGCGCTTCATACCGCGCGCTCTGGTTAGTGGTGAAACGTGGCCAGTACCCGGCGCCGGGAATGATGTCGGCCAACTCGGCAAACATCTGGCAACCGTTGCACACGCCCAGGCCGAAGGTGTCGCCACGGCCGAAAAATGCACGGAACTGGTCCGCCAGCGCCTGGTGGAAGGTGATCGAGCGGGCCCAGCCGATGCCGGCGCCCAAGGTGTCACCGTAACTGAAACCGCCGCAGGCAACGATCCCCTGGTAGTCGGCCAACGCGGCACGCCCGGCCAGCAGGTCGCTCATGTGGACGTCGACGGCGTCGAAACCGGCTTCGGTAAACGCATAGGCCATTTCCACATGCGAGTTGACGCCCTGCTCGCGCAGCACGGCGACCCGTGGCCGCGCCTGAAGCACGGCCGGTGCCGCGGGCGTGAACGTCAATGCGACATGCATGCCGGGGTCAAGCGGGTCGCCCACACCGGCATGTTCCGCATCGGCTCCGACCGGGTTGTCGCGTAGCTGGCAGATCTTCCAGCTGACCGAGTCCCAGACCTGGTGCAGATCGTGCAGTGGTGCACTGAAAACCGCCTTGGCGTCCCGCCAGACCTGTATTTCGCCAACACCCGAGGTCATGGTCGAACCCGGCGGCCGGGTCTTGCCGATGCAATGGCTGTGCCTGCTCAGGCCGTGCGTGCGCAGCACCTGCATCACGGCACTGCGCTCGGTAGACCGGATCTGCAGTACGACGCCCAGTTCCTCGTTGAACAAGGCCTTGAGCGTGAGCTCCTCACGCCGGGCCTGCACCTGCCCGGCCCAGTTCTTGCTGTCGCCGTATTCGGCTCGGCTATCACTGATGCCATCGCCTTCGGTCACCAGCATGTCCACGTTGATTGCCACACCGACCTGCCCGGCGAACGCCATTTCGCAGACCGTGGCGAACAGGCCGCCGTCGCTGCGGTCATGGTAGGCCAGCAGCAGACCGGCGGCGCGCAATTGAGTGACCGCCCCGACCAGCGCGAGCAGGTCTGTCGCTTCATCCAGATCGGGTACCACGTCGCCGACCTGGTCCAGCGTCTGCGCCAGGATGCTGGCGCCCATGCGGTTGCGTCCCCGCCCCAGGTCGATCAGCACCAGCGTGCTGTCGGCTTCACGGCTGTCGAGTTGCGGAGTCAGGGTCGCACGGACATCGTCCAGTGTGGCGAACGCGGTGACGATCAGTGACACCGGCGACGTCACCTTGCGCTGCCCCTTGTCGGCGTCGTCCACCCACTGGGTGCGCATCGACAGGGAATCCTTGCCCACTGGAATGGAGATACCCAGCGCCGGGCACAGCTCCATGCCCACCGCGCGCACCGTCGCATACAGGTCGGCGTCTTCGCCCGGTTCGCCGCAGGCGGCCATCCAGTTGGCCGAGAGCTTGACGCGCGATAGATCAATGGGCGCCGCCAGCAAATTCGTGATGGCCTCGGCCACCGCCATGCGACCGGACGCAGGCGCGTCGACCACTGCCAGCGGTGTGCGCTCGCCAATGGCCATGACCTCACCGCCGAACCCCCGAAAATCAGCTAACGTCACCGCGCAATCGGCCACCGGCACCTGCCACGGGCCGACCATCTGGTCCCGGTGTGTCAGGCCCCCGACGGTGCGGTCGCCGATGGTGATCAGGAACCGCTTGGAGGCGACCGTCGGGTGTGACAACACGGCAATCGCCGCGCGCTGCAGGTCGGTTCCGGCCAGATCGACTGGCGCAAAAACCCGCGATACGGTCTTCACATCGCGTTGCATTTTCGGTGGCTTGCCCAGCAACACGTCCATCGGCATCGCCACCGGCGTGGCGCCGAGCGCATCGATCACCGACAAGTCCCGCTCTTCGGTCGCCACGCCGACCACGGCGTACGGACACCGCTCACGCGCGCAAAAAGCAGCGAACTGCTCCAGTGACCCGGGCGCAATGGCCAGCACATAACGCTCCTGGCTCTCGTTGCACCAGATCTCGCGCGGACTCATGCCGCTTTCGTCCAGCGGCACCGCGCGCAAGTCGAAACGCGCGCCCCGGCCGGCGTCATGGGTCAGTTCCGGAAATGCGTTGCTCAGGCCACCGGCACCCACGTCATGGATCGCCAGCACCGGGTTGGCGTCACCGAGCACCTGGCAATGGTTGATGACCTCCTGGGCCCGCCGCTGCATCTCGGGGTTGTCCCGCTGCACCGAATCGAAATCGAGCGCGGTGGCGTTGGTTCCGGTGGCCATCGAACTGGCGGCGCTGCCGCCCAGGCCGATGCGCATGCCCGGCCCGCCCAACTGGATCAGCAGGCTGCCTGCCGGGAACAGCTTCTTGTGTGTCAGACCCGCATCAATGGTACCCAGACCACCGGCCAGCATGATCGGCTTGTGGTAACCCCGACGCACGGTATCCACGCCGGACCTGGCGGTTTGTTCGTACTCGCGAAAATAGCCCAGCAGGTTGGGCCGGCCGAACTCGTTGTTGAACGCGGCCCCGCCCAGCGGGCCCTCGATCATGATCTGCAGCGCGCTGGCGATATGCGCCGGCTTGCCATAGGTCGTGCCGGACCCGTCCAGATCCATTTTCGAGACGCTGAACCCGGTCAAACCGGCCTTCGGACGGGAGCCACGTCCGGTCGCACCTTCGTCGCGGATTTCGCCGCCGGCGCCGGTGGCGGCACCCGGAAACGGCGCAATGGCGGTCGGGTGGTTGTGCGTCTCGACCTTCATCAGCACATGCTGCAGTGCCTCCGACGCCAGGTAGGACCGGGGTGCCACACCGGCGCCCGCTGCGCCACCACCGGCTACGAAACGTTGCACTACGGCACCTTCCATCACCGATGCGTTGTCTGAATAAGCCACCACCATGCGCTGCGGATGGGTCTTGTGGGTATGGCGGATCATGCCGAACAGCGAGTCGCTCTGCACCACGCCGTCCACCGTGAACTGGGCGTTGAATATCTTGTGCCGGCAATGCTCGCTGTTGGCCTGCGCAAACATCATCAGCTCGACGTCGGTCGGATTGCGCCCGAGTTGCGTGAAAGCCTGCACAAGATAGTCGATCTCATCTTCTGCCAGGGCCAGGCCGAAGTCCACGTTGGCCTGCACCAGCGCTGCGCGGCCGCCCACGAGCAGATCGATCTGCTCGAGCGCGGGCGCCGGCAATGCGGCAAAAAGCCGGGAGGCATCGGCGCGATCGAACATCGCGCTTTCGGTCATCCGGTCATGCAGCAGGTCAGCGATCTGGCGCATCTGCGCTTCGGACAGGGCCGCGCGCGACAGCAATCCGCTCTTGAAGCCGATCCGGTACTCGACGATGCGCTCGATCCGGTGTACGTCAAGGCCGCAGTTGTGCGCGATGTCGGTGGCCTTGGACGCCCAGGGCGACACCGTGCCCAACCGGGGGGTGACCACGATGAGCGGGCCGTCCGTCGGGCCAGCGTAGGGGTCACCATATTGCAGCAGTGCCGCCAGCTGCCGGGGCAGCGGTCCTTGCAGCGGCTGGTCGGTCCAGACCAGATGCACATGGCGCGCGTCAATGCGCACGATCCGGTCGGAAACCGGTTGCAGACGGGCTAGCAATTGCGGCGCACGAAACTGGCCGAGCGCGTTGCCGCCTTCGAATGGGGTGATAGTCTGGGTCACGGGATGGGTAGGAAAAGGTCGCAGCCGTTGTCAAGCCAAATCCGCGCTGCTGGGATGGCCGGGCCAGTGTCGTGATTTTAGCGGGCGCGCGATGGGATAATTCGGTGATGACAATTACCTACAAGGACGCCGACGGCGTTGCTGGAATGCGAGTAGCGGGCCGTCTGGCTGCCGAAGTGCTGGATTTCCTGACTCCCCACGTGGTGCCCGGCGTATCGACCAACCATCTCGACCAGCTTGCACACGACTACATCACACAGGTCCAGCAGGGCATTCCCGCCCCGCTGAACTACCGCGGTGGCGGCAACGTACCCTACCCCAAGTCGATCTGTACTTCGGTCAACCATCAAGTCTGCCACGGCATACCGAACGACAAGCTGCTCAAGAAGGGTGATATCGTCAATATTGACATCACCGTCATCAAGGAAGGCTGGCACGGCGACACCAGCCGCATGTTCATCGTCGGCGACACCTCGATCGCGGCCCGCAGGCTATGCACCCTGACCTATGAGGCCATGTGGCGCGGCATCGTGATGGTGCGCCCGGGTGCCCGGCTGGGCGACATCGGCTGGGCGATTCAGAAATTCGCCGAATCCCAGGGTTTCAGCGTGGTGCGCGAGTTCTGTGGGCATGGCATCGGCAAGGTCTTTCACGAAGAACCGCAGGTGCTGCACTACGGCAAACCGGGCACGCTGGAAGAACTCAAGACCGGCATGACCTTCACCATCGAGCCGATGATCAATGCCGGACGCAAGGAGATCAAGGACGGCCCTGAAAAAGACAGCTGGACCATCGTCACCAAGGACCATTCCCTGTCAGCCCAGTGGGAACACACGATTCTGGTGACCCAGGACGGTTACGAAATCATGACCTTGTCCGCGGGCAGCCCCCCGCCCCCCGATTTTGTCGGCGCAAACTGAGGCTGCGGCGCTTCCTGAAGACTCGCCGATGCGCGCGGTCCAGGAACTGCGCGAGGACTTCCGCACCAAAAAGCGTGCATTGCTGGCCACGATACGGGCCAGCGTGGCCCTTACACGCGAGGTCAGCAAGACGCTGACCCAGCTGTCAACCCTGGCCGATGTCACGCTGCGCACCTTGTGGGAGCAGGCCGGGATGAGCGGTGGACCATGCGCACTGGTAGCCGTCGGCGGCTACGGTCGCGCCAAGCTGTTCCCCCACTCCGACGTGGACGTACTGCTGCTGCTGCCGGACGACGAACGCCCCGAGAACGGCAACAGCCTGCAATCGCAGATCGAGACCTTCATCGGCAGTTGCTGGGATACCGGGCTCGAGATCGGCTCGAGCGTGCGCACCGTATCGCAATGCCTGGCCGAGGCCGACAAGGACGTCACCGTTCAGACCTCAGTGCTGGAGTCGCGGCTGGTGGTCGGCAACCGCAAGTTGTTCGCCTTGCTGGGCGAGCGGCTGACGCAGGCCATGGACCCCAAGGCGTTTTTCATCGCCAAGACACTGGAGATGCACCAGCGCCACAACAAGTTCGAAGACACGCCTTATGCGCTGGAGCCCAATTGCAAGGAGTCACCGGGCGGCCTGCGGGACCTGCAGATGCTGTTGTGGGTGTCCAAGGCCGCCGGCATGGGCAAGAACTGGGATGAACTCGCGCGCTCGGGGCTGGCATCGCAACTGGAGGTGCGCCAGATCAAGCGCAACGAGGCGCTGATGCGGTTGATCCGCATGCGACTTCACCTGATCGCAGACCGGCGTGAGGACCGCCTGGTCTTCGACCTGCAGACGGCAGTGGCCGAATCGTTCGGCTACCGCACGCCGACCAACGGCACCGTGCCGTTCTCGGTCGGGCTGACGGAAACCTCGGTCAAGTCACAGCGCAAGATCACCGTGGTGCGGGCCAGCGAGGCACTGATGCGCCGCTATTACTGGGCCGCCAAGGCGATCACCCAGCTCAACCATATCGTGCTGCTCAACATCGAGGAGCGGCTGTATCCATCGGCCGCCCAGCCCCAGCCGATCAACGCCTGGTTCAACGAAAAAGCCGGCATGATCGACGTGGTCAGCGATGACCTGTACGCGCGCGAGCCACATGCCATCTTGCAGACCTTCCTGCTGTACCAGACGACCAGTGGCACCAAAGGCCTGTCCAGCCGCACGCTAAGGGCACTGTACAACGCGCGATCGGTCATGGACGCGAAGTTCCGCAACGACCCGGTCAACCGCGCCACATTCCTGAAGATCATCAAGCAGCACGATGGCGTGACCCACGCGATACGCCTGATGAACCAGACTTCGGTGCTGGGGCGTTACCTGTGGGTCTTCCGACGGATCGTCGGCCAGATGCAGCATGACCTGTTCCATGTCTACACGGTCGACCAGCACATCCTTATGGTGCTGCGCAACATGCGGCGGTTCTTCATTGTCGAGCATGCGCACGAATACCCGCTGTGCTCGCAACTGGCCGCAGGGTGGGACAAACCATGGATTCTGTATGTGGCCGCGCTGTTCCACGACATCGCCAAGGGCCGCGGTGGCGACCATTCGAAACTCGGTGCCGCCAGCGTGCGGCTGTTTTGTCGCCAGCATGGCATTGAGCGCGAAGATGCGCGCATGATCGAGTTCCTGGTGTGTGAACACCTGACCATGAGCCACACCGCGCAAAAGGCCGACCTCACCGATCCGGACGTGGTGTTGAGGTTTGCAGAGAAGGTGGGCAGCGAACGCCGCCTTACCGCGTTGTACCTGCTGACGGTGGCTGACATCCGCGGCACGTCGCCCAAGGTCTGGAACGCCTGGAAAGGCAAACTGCTCGAAGATCTGTACAAGTACACGTCCCGGGCACTCGGTGGCGAGGCGCCCGACCCGCAGGCCGAGGTCGAATCGCGCAAGCGCGAGGCGCTGGTGATGGTCGCGTTGCACGCGTTGCCGTATGAAGCGCACAAGAAATTGTGGGACACGCTCGACGTGGGCTATTTCATGCGCCACGATGCCGCTGATATCGCATGGCATACCCGCCACCTGTCGCGCCATGTGGTATCCGAAAAACCGATCGTTCGAGCACGCCGGTCCCCAGTCGGTGAAGGCCTGCAGATCATGGTCTACACCCGCGACAAGACCGACCTGTTTGCCCGCATCTGCGGCTATTTCGACGGCGGTGGCTTCAGTATTCTGGATGCACGCATCCATACCGCCCGCAACGGATACGCACTCGACACCTTCCAGGTCGTGACCACGGCCATGCCCGAGCACTACCGGGAGTTGACCAGCATGGTCGAAAGCGGCCTGGCACAGGCCATTTCGGATACGGCGCCACTGCGCGAACCTGGCAGGGGCCGTGTCTCGCGCAGGGTCAAGAGTTTCCCGATCACGCCACGGATCACATTGCGGCCGGACGAAAAAGGCCAGCGGTGGCTGCTCAATATCACTGCCAGCGACCGGGTCGGCCTGCTGTACGCGGTGGCACGGATACTGGCCCGGCACGACATCAACCTGCAGTTGGCAAAAATCGCGACATTGGGCGAGCGGGTCGATGACACCTTCCTGATCGACGGCAATCAGCTGCAATACAACCGAGACCAGATCGCGGTCGAGACCGAACTGCTGCGCGCGCTCAATTAAGGCTGGCCTGAATGAGCCTTCGGCCAGGGCCCGGCCAGACGCCCCCTACACCTCAGTCGTCCTGATCCGCGTCCAGTCCCGGAAACAACACTGAGGTGAACCCGAACCGGCTGAAATCACGCACCCGCATCGGGTACAGCACGCCGACCAGATGGTCACACTCATGTTGCACCACCCGCGCATGCCAGCCGTCCACCTCGCGTGCGATCGAGTCGCCATACTGGTCGAAGCCGGTATAACGCACACGATCATGGCGCGGCACGATGGCCCTCAGGCCGGGCACCGACAGGCAGCCTTCCCAGTCGTCCGCCTGCGCCAGCACACCATCGGGTCCTGGCAACGGCGTGATCACCGGATTGACCAGCACCGTTCGCGGTATCGGCGGCGCGTCGGGGTAACGCAGGTTGACCGCATCGGTGCCAAAGATCACCAGTTGCAGATCGACGCCGATCTGTGGCGCTGCGAGGCCAGCGCCATCGGCCGCATGCATGGTGTCAAGCAGGTCGCTGATCAGTAGATGCAATTCGTCGGTATCGAAGGCGGCCACCGGTTGGGCCACCCGCAACAACCGCTGGTCGCCCATCTTGAGAATTTCACGTACCGCCATTGAGCAACTCCTTGAACTGGTTTTCGTCGATCACCGGCACACCCAGCGCCAATGCCTTGTCGCGCTTGCTGCCGGCCTCGGCGCCGGCAAGCACGAAATCGGTCTTCTTGCTGACAGAACCCGCGACCTTGCCGCCAGCCTGTTCAATCAGGTCCTTGGCCGTATCGCGCCCCATCGAGGGCAAGGTCCCGGTCACGACGACGGTCTTGCCCGACAGCGGCCGTGCCGGCATGGGCGCGGGTGGGCCTTCCTCCCATGTCACGCCGCATACGCGCAGCTGCTCCACCACCTCGCGATTATGGGGCTGCGAAAAGAACGTGTGCAGGCTGCCCGCGACGATCGGACCGACGTCATTGACCTCCAGGGTTTGCTCCACGCTCGCGTCCATGATGGCGTCGAGTGTGCCGAAGTGCCGCGCCAGCTCCTTGGCGGTGGCCTCGCCGACATGACGAACACCCAGTCCAAACAGGAAACGCGGCAAGGTGGTGTGTTTGGACTTTTCCAGTGCCTCGAGCATATTGCGCGCCGACTTGTCGGCCATGCGTTCGAGCCCGGACAAGGCGCCAAGACCGAGGCGGTACAGGTCGGGTAGATTGCGGATCAAGCGGCTGTCGACCAGCTGCTCGACCAGCTTCTCGCCCAGACCCTCGACTTCCACAGCCCGGCGCTGCGCAAAATGCAATATGGCCTGTTTGCGCTGGGCGCCACAGAACAGGCCGCCGCTGCAGCGGTAGTCTGCCTCGCCCTCCTCCCGAACGGCCTGCGAGCCGCACACCGGACACAGCCGTGGCATGGTGAACGACTGTGCGTCCGCCGGGCGCTTGTCGAACAGCACCGACACGACCTCCGGAATCACGTCACCCGCGCGCCGCACGATGACGGTATCGCCCAGGCGCACATCCTTGCGCCGCGCTTCGTCTTCATTGTGCAAAGTCGCGTTGGTCACGGTCACACCACCGACGAACACCGGCGCCAGCTTGGCCACCGGGGTCAGCTTGCCGGTGCGACCGACCTGCACATCGATGCCCAGAACCGTCGTGATCTGCTCCTGCGCCGGGTACTTGTGTGCCACCGCCCAGCGCGGCTCGCGGCTGACGAACCCCAGGCGTTGCTGCAGCGCCATCGCATTGACTTTATACACAACGCCGTCAATGTCAAATCCGAGCGTGTCGCGCAGCGCACCGATGCGCGCGTGGTAGACAACCAGTGCCTGCGCGCCAGCGGCCATCTCGACCAGGTCGCTTACCGGAAAGCCCCATCCACGCAGGCACTGCAATATTGAAAAATGCGAGGGCAGCACCGGCCCGCCCTGGTCGGGTGACTTCAGCTGCCCCAGTCCGTAGGCAAAAAAACTCAACGGGCGTTGGGCAGCGATGGCCGGATCGAGTTGGCGCACCGCGCCGGCCGCCGCATTGCGCGGATTGACAAACGTCTTCTCCCCCTTGGCCCCAGCGGCGATCTTCTCGCGCTGTGTTGCGTTCAGGCGCTCGAAGTCATCGCGCCGCATATAGACCTCGCCGCGCACCTCCAGCAAGTCGGGCGCATCCGGCGGCAGGCGCAGCGGGATCTGACCGACGGTACGGATGTTCTGGGTCACGTCCTCACCGGTCTCGCCGTCGCCCCGGGTCGCGGCCCGCACCAGCATCCGATCCTCATAGCGCAGGCTCATCGCCAAGCCGTCGAACTTCGGCTCTGCGACATAGTCGATCGCCGGCGCGTCCGGCCCCAGGCCCAGTTCCCGCCGCAGCCGCGTATCGAAAGCTTGCGCGCCACTGGCCTCGGTGTCGGTCTCGGTGCGAATACTAAGCATCGGAACACCATGGCGCACCGGTGCGAAATGATCCAGCACCTTGCCACCGACACGTTGCGTCGGCGAATCCGCCCGCAGTAGATCTGGCCGCCGCTCTTCGATCGCCCGCAACTCGTGAAACCAGAGATCGTATTGCGCATCGGCAATCAAGGGATCGTCCAGCACATAGTACTGATGCGCGTGTCGGTGCAGCGTCTCGCGCAGCCATGCGGCGCGTAATTGGTCGGGTTCGTCGGCGCCGTGCCCCGCCGAGACGTGTTGGTCTGTCATCGCTGCTGTTGCACTACCACGCCGTCGTGCAGCACTCAGGAGAAAAGACGCCGGGCCAGCGCTGAGCCGGCGGTCAGGTCACGCGCCTCCAGCGTGTCGTACAGGCCCTCGATCTCGGCGCCAATGGTGTTCATGGTCTCGCGCGCCAGCACCTGCCCGTTGTCGTCCGTGACGACGCCATCCATGGCCTGGGCCATCGCCTGCGCCACATCGCGCAGGCGCGCGAAGGGCTGTTCGCTGCGATCAACCTGGGCCACGTCCAGTGCCAGCGACACTTCGCGCACCGCGGCCTGTGCCGGATCATCGGCCAAAGCGGCCTGTGTGTCGAATCCCAGGCTCAGCACCGGCGGCATGCCGATGCCGGTGGCCGACAACACCATGCGCCCGGGCAAGGAGCCCGGCACGAAGCCCAGCCGCGCCGCATGCTGCTGCACATAGCCCGGACTCCAGGCCGCACTGCGTGCGCGCAGCGTGAATCCGAGCTGGGCATCATGCCCGCTTGCGAACTGGTCCAGCTCACGTGCCCGCGAAACTTCCTCGATCATGTCGGGAAAGTCGGGGGTGCCACCCACCGCATCGCTGAAAGCCTGCGCCTTGGCCACGAACTCGGAGAACTCGATCTCGTTCAATGCGCCAGAGCGGTTCGCCAGCTGCACGCCCGCCTGGAAGGCCTCGTAACGATGCCCTGCCACCGGCGGCTCCCAGACATGGCTCTGCGTGTTCAGTCCTTCCACGGCAAACGGCTTGCTGCCTACCCGGCGCGTGCCCGGCAGTGCCGCCAACGCGGCCGACCCGTGCGCCTCGGTTTCCAGCGCGATCGGGGTGATCACGTCGATCAGGGCATCGAGCCCGGGCTTCTTCTCGTGCGTCGGAGGTAGCACCGGCGGAGGATCGAAATCGCCTGGCTCCAGGCTGGGCTCGACGCCGGCGCCCAGCTCGGTCACCACTGCGTCTTCACCCGGCAAGGCCTGCCGCGGTGTGACCTTGCGCACGGACCAAATGCCATGTGCGAGTACCGCTGCGAACAACAGGCCCCCTGCGATGACAAGACCGATCTGCAATGTGCTCATGATGTGACCAACTGCATCACGCGGCCTCGGTCAAGTTGACCGCCGCGTCCATATCGACCGCCACGATGCGCGAAACACCCTGTTCCTGCATCGTCACGCCGATCAGTTGTTGCGCCATCTCCATGGCGATCTTGTTGTGGCTTATGAACAGGAACTGCGTCTCGCGGCTCATGCTCGTGACCAGTTTGGCATAACGCTCGGTGTTGGCATCGTCCAGTGGCGCATCGACCTCGTCAAGCAAGCAGAATGGCGCCGGGTTGAGCTGGAAGATGGCAAACACCAGCGCAATGGCGGTCAGTGCCTTCTCGCCACCGGACAACAAATGGATGGTCTGGTTCTTCTTGCCCGGCGGCTGCGCGATCACCTGCACGCCCGAGTCAAGAATCTCTTCGCCGGTAATGACCAGCCTGGCATTGCCGCCGCCGAACAACTCAGGGAACATCTTGCCGAAATGTTCGTTGACGGTATTGAAGGTGCCCGAGAGCAACTCACGGGTCTCGGCGTCGATCTTCTTGATCGCATCTTCCAGCGTCGACATGGCTTCCTGCAGATCGGCGGATTGCGCATCGAGGAACTGCTTGCGTTCACGTGCCGCACTGAGTTCGTCCAGCGCTGCCAGATTGACCGCGCCCAGCGCCGCCACTTCGGTATTGAGCCGGTCGATGGACTGTTGCAGCCCGGACAGCCGCACATTGCCCTGCTCGACAGACAGACGCAGCGGCTCGATCTCGGCATGGGCGTCGTCAAGCAACTGCTGGTATTGCTCGGACCCCAGGCGTGCCGCCTGTTCCTTGAGTTGCAGGTCAGTGATGCGCTGGCGCAGCGGATCGAGCGCGCGTTCGAGTTCCAGCCTGCGTTCGTCACTGGCACGCAACTTGGCGGTCAGGTCGTCATATTCGCTGCGCTTGGCGGCCAGAGACTGCTCGCGTTCGAGTTTGACCGCCAGCGCATTTTGCAGCCCCGCCTGAGCGGCGGCGTCGCTCAGCCGCGTCAGCTCCTGCCCGACGCCGACCTGCTCCTGCTCGATGGACACCATCTGCTGGGTCGCAGTCTCGATACCGCGTTGCAATTCGGACTGGCGCGAACGCAAGCTGCGCAGCGCGAATTCAGCCTCCTGCGCCTGGCGCTCCACCGTGCGCTGCTGCTCCCGGCTCTCCGACATCGCCCGCTCGGTCTGGATGACCTTGTCGTCAAGCTGTGTCTGGCGCTCCTGGGCATCGGCAAGCTGCATGTCGAGCTCTTCGAAGCGTGCCTCGGACGTCACCCGGCGCTCTTGCAGTTCTTCGAGCAGGGTATCGATCTCGGCCAGTTCGCCGGCGAGCTGGGTGCCGCGCGCACGGGCCTGCTCGGCTTGCTGGCGCATGCGCAGTGTTTCCACCTGCAGCGCGTGGGCCTGACTCTGATGCTGGGCCGCATCGCGTCGCAACTGCACAAGGCTGGCCGACGCCTCGCTGACCGCCGCTTCACTGCGCACCAGATCATGCCGGCTTTGCTCGCTGACCAGAGCCTGCCCGCGCAACTGCTTTTCCAGGTTCTCGATCTCCTGGGCCCGCGCCAACAACCCTGCCTGCTCGGAGTCAGGCGCGTAAAAGTCGACACTGTGTGCACTGACCGCGTGACCTCCGGGCACATACACGACCTCGCCGGGCTGCAGCCGGCTTCGCAGTGCCAGCGCCTCGTCGAGATTCGGTGCCGTGTGGCAGCCCTGCAACCAGCCACGCATCAGGGCGGCGAGCCCGGCGTCATTGAGCTGCAGCAGGTCGGACAGCAGTGGCAGCGATCCGGCGGCGACCGGCGCAGCTGCCTGCGGCAGGCTGAAGAACACCAGCTTGGCCGGCGGCGCGTCGTTCGCGAAGGCCCGAACCATGTCGAGACGGGACACTTCGAGCGCCCCGATTCGCTCGCGCAACGCAGCTTCGAGGGCGCTTTCCCAACCCTGCTGCACATGAATCCGGCGCCACAACCCGGCCAGTGATTCCAGACCGTGCTTGGCCAGCCAGGGCTGCAATTTGCCGTCGGTCTTGACCTTTTCCTGCAACGCCTTGAGCGCCTCCAGGCGCGCAGACAGGGCGGCATGGCGCGAGACTTCGGTATTGACCGCCTGCTGGTGATCGCGTCGCGTCTGTTCGAGCGCTGGCAACGCCTCCTGCCCTTCGTGCAGCCGCGCATCGGCGACGGACACTGCCTCACGGGCCTGCTCCCACTGCGACTCCAGGCTGGCGAGTTGCGCCTCATCGGGTGTCTGCAAGGCCCGCTGGTCTGTGTCGAGCCGCTCGCGCCGCGTTTCCAACTGGCGTGATTGCTCCTGCACACTGCGCTGCTCGGCCGCCAGAACCTGGATCTGTTGCTGTATCTGTCCGACTGTGGTGCGCTGATCGTTCGCCTGCGACTGCGCCAGCCGGACGGATTCCTGGAGCTGGGGCTGCTGCTGCGACTGGTCTTCGACCCGCGCGGCCAATACGACACTTTCTTCCTGCGCCTGCTCCGCAGTCTGTTCAAGGCCGCTGTTCTCCTGCCCTGCATCGTGCTTGCGTTGCAGCCACAACGCAGCCTGCTCCTTGAGCGTCGTCAGCCGTTGCTCCGCCTGTTTGCGGCCCTCAACGACGAAACGGATCTCGCCCTCCAGTCGGCCAACCTCGGTGCTGGCCTCATACAGCAAGCCTTGCGCCTGGTTGACCTGATCCCCGGCTGTGTAGTGCGCCTGGCGCACGGTTTCCAGGCTCGATTCGATCTGGCGCAGGTCGGCGACCTGGCTTTCCATGGCATTGACCGCCGCCAGTCCATCCTTTTGAATCCGGGCCTGGTCGGCTTGCGCCTCGATCAGCTTGAGCAGCCAAAGCTGCTGCTGCCTGAGCGTGACATCCGATTGCAGCGACTTGTATTTCTGCGCCACCTCGGCCTGCTTTTCCAGCTTGTCCAGGTTGCTGCCCAGTTCGCGCAAAATGTCTTCGACGCGGGTCAGGTTTTCGCGCGTATCGCCCAGGCGGTTTTCGGTCTCGCGACGCCGTTCCTTGTATTTGGATACGCCGGCGGCCTCCTCCAGGAACAAGCGCAGCTCTTCCGGTTTGGACTCGATGATGCGGCTGATAGTGCCTTGCCCGATGATCGCGTACGCACGCGGGCCCAGGCCGGTGCCCAGGAACACATCCTGTACGTCACGCCGGCGCACCGGCTGATTATTGATGTAGTAACTGCTGTTGCCGTCACGCGTGAGCACCCGTTTGACGGCGATCTCGGCAAACTGGCCCCATTGCCCGCCAGCGCGGTGATCGGCATTCTCGAAAACGAGTTCAACGCTCGATCTACTGGCCGGTTTGCGTGTGGTCGTGCCGTTGAAGATGACATCCTGCATGGACTCGCCGCGCAGTTCACTGGCACGGCTCTCGCCCAACACCCACCGCACGGCGTCCATGATGTTCGACTTGCCACAGCCGTTAGGGCCGACGACACCCACCAGCTGCCCCGGCAACTGGAAATGGGTGGGTTCTGCAAAGGACTTGAAACCCGATAACTTGATCGAATTGAGACGCACGGACTACGGGACCACAGTGGGAATCGAATGAAGACAGATTGGCAATGGCCCTGAACCCGCGGCGGGCCGCGACAGGCTGACCCGATGATACCGTGTCGGGCCAATACGACCTGGCTGGACGTGACTTAGTTGTAACCGCTGCGCACCGCTTGCGTGATAGCATGTCCAAACGGCGGAACGTGAGCCGGCCCGACCCGTTGTCGCTGGGCCCAGAATGGCCTGCCCATCCATCAGGAGAACGCATGCAGGACGAGATCGACGACCCGCGCAGGCTGATTCTGGTACAGGCCCTGACGGCGGGACTGCTGGGGTCGGCACTGACACCGGCTCAGGCCATCAGCTTCGGAATCTTCGGCAGCAAGCCGAAAAAACTCCCTGACAGCCAGTCGATCTACGGTCTTTCCGGCGACGTGCGGGTCAACAACGAAACGGCCACCCTGCAAACGCGCATCAATCCCGGCGACACGGTGCAAACCGCGCGCAACAGCGAGATTGTGTTCATCGTGAACAGCCATTCGATGATCCTGCGCAGCGAGAGCAAACTCGTCATCGAAAAACCGGACACTTCCTTCGCGTCGGCCCTCATCGGTGGCCTGCGCATGTTGACCGGAAAATTGTTGTCGGTGTCGCGCAATTCGAATATGCGCGTCACGTCGTCCACCGCGACCATCGGCATTCGTGGAACCGGCTTCTATATAGAAGCCGACCCGGAACGCACCTACTTCTGCACCTGTTATGGCGTGACCGAGGTGCAAGCCAGCGACGATCCGCAAAGCCGGAAAACCATCTCCACGACCCGGCATGACCGGCCACTGTACATCGTCAAGGATGGCGGCGCCGGAAAAAATATCCTGGATGCGCCATTCATCAATCATACTGACCAGGAGTTGTCGCTGATCGAGACACTGGTCGGACGCAAGACCCCGTTCGTATTCTCCGGCGGCACCTACACCAGGCCGCGCCGCACCTATTAGCAGGGCGCGCAGCACGCCGTTCACCAGGGCGTTGTATATTGGTGGCTCGTGCCCACTTGTCAAACATGCCCAGTTCACTGCAATTAGCCGAAGGCAATGCTGCCATGACCGCGGCAGTCGTGGAATGCCGCAAATTGCTGCACCGCCGTTCCCTGGTATCTGCGGCCGCCAGCACCATCCCCTTTCCCGGCCTGGACTGGGCAATCGACGCCGCAATGCTGTCCCGGCTGATTCCACAGATCAACGCCCGTTTCGGCCTGACACCGGAGCAGATGCGTCAACTCGGCCCGCGCAAACGCGAACATCTGCAGAAGGCCATCAACGGTGTCGGCTCATTGCTGATTGGCAAGACCATCACGCGGGAACTGGTGCTGCGCGCGGCCCAAACGGTAGGTGTGCGCATGACGGCCAAGACAGCCGCCAAATATGTGCCGTTGGCCGGCCAGGCCGTCGCCGCACTGGTGGGTTATTCGGCTGTGCGTTACCTGGGCGAACAACACCTCAAGGAATGTGTTCAGGTGGCGCTCAGCGCCAAGCTGGCGCTGCCGGCACCGGAGCCGGAACAAGTAACGCTGGTTAAAACCGGTAACTGACGTTCAGGTGTGCCTTGTCACGCGAGGTTCCGGCCGGCAGCTTGCTGCGTCCACTGAGCACATGCGCCAGGTCGAGACTGGCAGACAGGTTGTCTCCCAGGCTCCAGCGCACACCCAGGCCAAACGATGTCACGGTCGCCGACGGCAACGTTGTGTCGTCGTGACGGCGAATCTCTCCGAAGTCATAAAAAAACAATAACCGCGTGTTCTCGGCGAGTGCCGGTGTCCAGAATTCGATGTTGCCCCAGTGGCCAGAATCGCCCGACAAAACCCGCTCGGGCAATCCGCGCACCGATTGCGCACCACCAATGCCGAACTGCTCACCCGGTACCAGCGCATCACCGCTGTTCTGACCCCGCAGGCGGGCCATGAACAGCCACTGTGCCGGCATCGGCAGCGCGACATCGAGCCCATAACGCAGCGCGTTCCAGTTCGTCGTGGCGCCGGCCCGGTTTGCTGCATATTGGGCTGTGTCGTTGCCGCCACCACCGGAGAGGTTGTGCGCATATTCGAGGTTGTAACCCCATTGACCCCACTGCTTGCGGAATCGTCCGGTGTAACCCAGCGTCAGCGGCCGTGTGCGGTAGTTCGGAAACAGCGGCGTGCCGGCCAGCGTGGTGATCTTGTCATTGAGAAAGTGCTTGTCATCCAGCCCAAACGACAGGTAGGAACGGTAGTCGCCTTGCGGCGCCAGGTAATAACTGAGCAACACGCCGCCAAAATTGCCGCGCCCGGTGACGTTGATCGCATTGGCCACGACACCCGACGACACGCTGGACGTCGAGTAGTACGCCGACACCATCGCGCCCAGGTCGTACAGGGGCGCCCGGTAATAACCGCCCCACTGGTGAACACGGCCCGGCTCGGTGGGTGACGTCGTGTAGGTGAAGGTCGCCTGATGGTCCTTATCGAACAGATTGGCATGAGACGCTCCCAGCGTCAGGCGGCCGTTGCCGGTTTCTGCGGTACCGGTGTTGTCGAGCGTCACAAACCCGCTGAAGGTGCGCGAGTCCTTTACTTCGACGACGGCGTCCACTGTGTCTGTCAGTTGCCCCTGCTTGAACGTCACGTTGGCGCGTTTGCTCGGGTTCTCGTTGGCCAGCGCCAGGTCACGTGCCAGCTTGCTGGTATTGGGCGACTCACCTTCGACAAGCGCCGGCATGCTGTGCAGGATGTTGTCATTCGAAAAGAACTGGTTGCCCTTGACTTCGATCGTGCCCACCGTGAACTTGAACATCTGCAGCCGGATCACACCGCCGATGTCCTGCGGTGGCAACACGACCCGGTAAAACCCGTAACCGCTCTGGCGCAGCAGACCCTCCAGTGCGCTGGCAGCCTGCTGCAGGCGTTCTATACCGTCGTGTTTGCCGGTGAATGGGGCCAATGCGGCCTGGGTATTCGCCTCGTCAAGCGGATTTTCTCCCTCCACAACATAACCCGTCACGGTGAAACTGGCATCGTCCGGCTGCTGCGACGCGTTCTGGGCCTGAGCGCCCTGGGCCATGGCGACCACGGCCAGAAGTACGGCCACCGGATTATTCAAATACATGTTCATTTTTCTGGATCACTCTGTTAGCGGCAGACTTTGGCCCGGGTGCGGAACGCGCCGGCCAGATCGAGCAGACGCGCGGTATTCGGATTGAGGCGGTCCGGCCGCGGGATGAAATCGAACTCCAGGAAGTTCGGGGTAAACACGGCACGGACCAACCTGGTTCCGTCAGTGTTGAGAAAACCGGTCTCGCCCCGTGCGATATCGATGGTCTTGTCACCGCTGGTCAACGATAGATGGCCGTCACGCGCATACACGAACAAGCCGGTATCGCCCGCATCGATTTCCTGTGCACTGAACAACTGCTCCGCGCCGGTCGGAACGGTATCGGGGCGGGGCGTCTGAAAATTGATCATCATTGGCGGCGGCGTCGGCAACTGGCGCGCAGGCGCGTTGGCATTGTCCTGCACGGCGTAGACACCCACAGGCACGGCATACTCATTTGCCGCTCCAGGGTTGAGCACACCTTCGCCTTCCCAGGTCGTGATCAGCGTGCACCCGGCCTCGCCGCCAGGCGCATCGCAACGATCGGGCTCGCTGACGATATCGAGTCCGGTACCGCGGATACCGATGGTGGCCGTCGGTGTGGTCATGCGCACGGCTTGCGGCCGTGATCGCCCCACAAGACCGGTCAGTACCCGCATGCCACCGCGCAGCAGATTAAAGATCACCGACCCATCGCTCGGACTTTCGCGGTTGTAAACGAAATTCTCGACCCGGAACTGGGTGCGGGGTTGTACGGTCACCTTGGTGTTGTCGCGAAAAACCAGGATCGCGAAGCCGTTGCTCGACGTCTCGACCACCTCCCCCGGATACACCGGGCCACCTTCGACTACGTTGCGCCGTTCTCCGCCCGTCCCGACAACCGCCACAGCTCCGAACAAGGCGGCCACCCGCGCACTGGCTGCTACATTGGCAAGGCCCGACTTCTGCGCAATCCGGTTGGAGTCGGTCTCGCAATCGGTGCTGCAGATCCGTGCGTCGAAATCCGTGCCACGGATACCCACAGTGGCCGTGGCCGTGGTCAATCGGGCTGCGTTGGGCGAGCTCTTGGCGATCAGGCCCGTCACCATCCGTACGCCGCCCTTGAACAGGCTGGTGAAGAAACCGTCCGGCTTGTCGGGCTCCTTGTAAGCATATTGGTCGAACCTGATCGCGGTGTTGGGGCGCAGCGTCATGCGCGTGCCATCGGTCATCTTGAGCACGGCAAAACTGTTCGAACCCATCGTCACCGTGTCGCCCGCCTGGATCGGCACGCCCTGGCTCAGGATGCGCGGAACGCCGGACCCGGACTGCGCCGCACCGACACCCTTGGCAAATTCAACCTCCCCCGCCGGCGCTGCAAGCACGATGGCTGGGGCGGCGAGAAGTACTGCCAGCAGGAAATGTGTCTTTGAAAATGTCATTGTCAGGCCCGATTATTGGCAAATCTCGCCGGAATCCACCGCGATGTCGTCTTCGTCTCCAAGCCTGGACAGATCCGTGCCCACGCCATTATCAAAGCGATTGTTGAACATGCTCAGGAACGCGCCGATGACGGAGTCCAGAGCCGTGAAAGACCCCCCGGTGATCTCGAAATCGGACACAACCGTACAACCGATGCACTGTGACCCGGACAGGATCAGCGGAAAGATTGCGGGCGGATTCACGATACGCGCCGACGAGCCGCCATTGGTCAGCGTCAACAGCGGCGCCGGATCAAGCACCGGGTTCGGCGACGCAATAGTGATCTGGCCATTCGCCGCCAATAAGGCCTGTGCGCCGGGATTACCGCCCAGCAGCGATACGGACGTCTTGGCGATGATGTCGGCATTGCCCAGCACGACGATCTCGCTGGGCGCGGTGGCAGCCAGGCCACCGATGAAGACACTGCCGGTGTCGGTCTTTGTCAACAGGGTGCCGGCAGAGATGCTGCGCAGCTGAATCGCGCCAGCGAGTGCCTGCAAGCCGGTGCGATCAGCGCCATCGCGCAGATGCAATGTCACCGCACCGGTTCCAGCATCGAGCCGGGTGCCATTGGCCATCACGATTTCGGCAAGACCGGGCTCGCGATGCGCTGTCAACACACCATCGCTGGTGAGTTCATTGGCGATGATCAACAGGTCACCGTTGTCGGTCAGGATGTTCGAATACAGGTTGACGCTGCGCCCGGCCTGCAACGTCAACGATCCGCCATCCCCCGACGGGTTGTTGGTGACGATGTCGGATCCGGTGTCGAGCGTGATGTCGGTGTTGGCCTGTAAAGATACCGCTGTTCCGGTATTGAGGATCGCGGTGAGCTGCGACGGACTGAGCGTGACGCTGGCCGCGCTGTTGTCCGAGAACGCCTGACCACCCAGAGCCCCGGCCGACCCGCCGCCGCCGCCCGCGCCCCCCACATAGATGTGCACCCTGCCGTTGTCGGTGAAGCCGCCACTGTCTGCATTGGAGGCGCGCACCAGCAGACGGTTGCCGCTCATGATCGTCACAAAGCTGCCGTAACCATCGTTGGCGTTTTGCCCGACAAGGCTGTTGGCCCCCGAAACGACGCCGGAAATACCGCCTGTAGCACGGCCGATCGAGACCGCACCGGCGTTGCTATTGAAGTTGGTGCTGCGCACATAGTATTCGCCGTTGGAGAGGAACTGAACACCGGAATTACCAACGAAGTCATTGGGGTTGGCGCCGACCAGGCTGTTGGCCGACGACAGGACGCCCGTCAAGGGCGCGCCCGTATCGACCCAGGTCACGGCACCGCGGTTGGAGCCCCAGGAGGAGCTGCGCAACACGACCGTGCCGCTGCTGCTGCTGAACCCGCCACTGCCGACCTGGTCACCCGGTGCGGAACCGACCAGGCTGTTGAGCGTGCTCACAAAGCCGGTTGTGGGTGCCGCATCGTTGATCCAGGTCACCGCGCCGGCGTTTGCACCCCAGGTGGAGCTGCGCACGGCCGAGCGCCCGGACGCAATGCTGTTGACGGATGCCAAGCCAATGCGGTCGTTGGGCGCGGCACCGATCAGGCTGTTGGCTGCGCTGACCAGACCGGTGATGCCATTGAAGGTATCCGCCCAGGTGATGGCGCCAGCGTCCGTGATGGCGCCGTTGTCCCAGTTCGGGCTGCGAATGCCCACAAAACTCCCCACGCTGACATGGCTGTTTGATCCGACGCCATCGCTGGCGGTGGAGCCCACCAGGCTGTTGGCCGCGCTGACGACCCCGACGGTACCGGCTGTGGTACTGAACCAGGTGACGGCGCCCATGCCCCCACTCCAGTTCGGGCTACGTACAAGCGCCTTGCCATTAAACAGATTCTGTACACCAATGCCGCCAACCAGGTCGCCTGCCGCCGCCCCGACCAGACTGTTGCCTGCGCCCACGGCACCGGTCAAGGGCGCGGCGTTCGGGTCGATGAAGGTCACCGCTCCGGCATTGCTGTTCCAGGAAGTGTTCGACAGGTAGTAATTGCCATTGAAGAACGACGGCATCGACGAACTGCCCACGCGGTCATTGGCCGACGACCCCACGAGGCTGTTGGCCGCCGAGACCGCTCCGACCACGCCTGCGACCGGATCGGCAAACGTGACTGCACCAGCCTGTGTTGCGGCGCCGTTGTTCCAGTTGGGTGCGCGCAGCGCGATGAGATTGCCCAGGTTCTGGTAAGAACTGGAACCTACGCGATCACCGGTCGCAGTGCTTCCGGGTGTCGAGCCAACGAGGCTGTTGGAGGCACTGACGATCCCGCTCGTTCTTGCGCCGTGGTTGAACCAGGTGACAGCACCCTTGTTCGCGTGCCACGCAGGACTCAAGACCAGTGACTGGCCGTTGAACAGGTTCTGAAGTCCGCTGCCGCCGACCTGATCTCCGGAGGTATCGCCGATCAGGCTGTTGACGCTGCTGACAGCGCCCACGACCGGCGCTGCAGAATCAATCCAGGTCACAGCTCCAGCATTGCTGTTCCATGCGGTCGTGCGCGCCACGTAGTGAGTACCATCGAGGTAATCGATGCCACTGGCGCCAACCCGGTCGTTGATGAAGCTGCCCACCAGGCTATTGGCAGCTGAAATCGCCCCGACGACCCCAACGGCCGGGTCGGCCCAGGTGATCGCGCCGGCCGCGGCAGCCCCCCCATTGGTCCATTCGGACGTGATGATGGCGACCCTGCCGCCAATAAATTGGTAATCGCCAAGGAAGCTGACACCACCGACGTTATCGCCTGCAGTCGAGCCGACCAGACTGTTCGTGGCATCGACGACGCCAAAGGTACCGGCTGCATTGTCCAGCCAGGTCGCAGCGCCCCTGCCGGCGCTCCAGTTGCTGCTGATCACCAATGTCTTGCCGCTGCCCAGGCTGTCGACAGTACCGCCGCCGATGCGATCGCCAGCAATACCTCCAACCAGGCTGTTGACAGCCGTCACGGCTCCGACCACAGGTGTGGTCGTGTCGACCCAGGTCACCGCACCGCGCCCCCCATTCCAGTCGGGCGACACGACCGCGTAGTGCGTGGCGTCAAGATCGACGACACCGGCACTACCGACCCTGTCGCCGCCGTTGCTGCCAACCAGGGAGTTCGCTGCGCTGACAGCCCCGACAATGCCGTTGCTGGCGTCGACCCATGTCACGGCACCGGCATCGGGCGTATTGATATTGCTGGCCCAGTTGCTGCTGATGATGGCGACCTTCGAGCCGGAGAGATACTCATATTCGCCAAATCCACCCACCGCATCGCCAACCGTGGACCCGACGAGGCTATTTGCGGCGCTGACGATACCGGCCGACCCGGCAGCGGCGTCGAGCCAGCTCACGGCGCCCATGGCCGAATTCCATCGCGGACTGAAGACTGCCGCCTTTCCGAATCCCAAGTTGTCCACCCCACCGGAACCGAGCCGGTCGCCGGTTACCGTGGTGCCGCTGGTCGATCCCACGAGGCTGTTCGCGGCGGACACCACGCCGACCACGGGCGCATTGGTGTCGACCCATGTCACGGCGCCGGCATTGGCGTTCCAGGATGGATTGATGATCACATAGTGCAAGCCGTCCAGATAGTCGACGCCATGGTTGCCAACGCGGTCGTTCGCATTACTGCCGACCAGGCTGTTGGACGCCGAGAGGACACCTGTGACGATTGATGTACTGTCGAACCAGGTAATGGCGCCCGCGCCGGTTGCAGCTCCGCCATCGCTCCAGTCCGGGCTGTTGATGGCGATCTTGCTGCCGACGAAATCCCGGAACCCACTGCCAACCCGATCGCCAGCGGTGGAGCCGACCAGGCTGTTGGCCGCTCCGACCGTCCCCACCAGCCCCGTGGCGTGGTCCATCCAGGTCACGGCACCCATGGTGCCATTCCAGTTTGGACTGAAGATGGTCCACTTGCCGCTCAGGAGGTTCTGGATTCCGCCCGAGCCAACCTGATCGCCCGGGTTGGCGCCGACCAGGCTGTTGGCGACGCCCACCAAACCGACTACCGGAGCAGCAGGGTCGATCCAGGTGACGGCACCGGCATTGCCGTTCCAGGCCGACGTGGCCACGTAATATTTGCTGCTGCCGAAGTTGATGCTGCTATTGCCGACACGGTCATTGGCAAGGGCGCCCACCAGGCTGTTTGCGGAGGACACCACGCCGGTGATGCCGTTGCTGCCATCGGCCCAGGTAATGGCGCCGGCCGCGCTGTTCCAGTTGGGGCTGAATATCGCCAACGTGCCGCCGCTCAAGGTTGTCGTGCCACTGCTGCCGACCGCGTCACCCGAGGCAGAGCCCACCAGGCTATTGGCCGACGACAGCGCACCCGACACCCCCGTTGCCGGATCGAACGTCGTTAACGCGCCGGCAGAGCCGCTCCACAATGGGCTCGACAACAACAGTTTGCCACCGGTCAGGGTGCGCTCGGTACCGCCCTCGCCGACCTGGTCGTTGGCAGCGGACCCGCGCAGATTGGACAGCAGTGCGCCGGAAGTTCCGTCATACATGTAGATGGCGCCCGCATTGGTTGCCGCGAAGTCGTCCCTGGCATCGAACACCAGAATATTGCCGTTGCTCAGGACCTGCAGGGTTTGCCCGAACAGGTCGCTGGCGCCAGGATTGGGATCGAGCAATTCCACACTGACACCCGGAATCGCCACAGTCGCCTGGATCAGGATGTATTTGGGATCGAGCAGGAAGTTGCCACCGCGGCCCATCGGCGCGCCGGCATTGGCCGTGCCGCCAAACTGCACTTGCTGTGCAGCTGAAACCTCGATCGTTCCACCATTTCCGCCAGCCGCCCCGCCACGGGCCTGCATTTCCCCGGCAAACCGGTTGCTGGCATCGGCCCAGGTCATGATGCTGCCGCCGTCACGCATCGCTGCGGGCGTTGGCCTGTACCCGGCTGGCGGCGGTGACTGTCAGGTTCGTGGCGTTCGCCACCGTACCGTCGTTGCCCTTGGCCCCCCCGCCGATACGAATCACACCGCCGCCGGTATCACCGTCCGCGTGGACCTGGGCCGCCGCCAAGGTCACGTCACGGCCCGTCACCGTCACGGTTCCACCAACACCGCTGCTCGCACTGGCGTCCAGTGTCGCGGAGCTGAATACATGGCCGGAGCCGTCGGCCGCCGCATCGGCCTGCAGCGCGATGTCACCGCCGCCCAGCACACCTTTGGCCGAAACCGTTGCCAGCGCACCCTGGATCACCCGGCTGTCCGCCTCGATCCGTACCGTGCCGCCAAAACTCCTGTCGCCTTCGGCACTGATCGCGCCGTCCTGGACCATCTTGGCGCCCTTGACCTGTATTACGCCACCCCGCCCGCCGTCTGCGCGCAGTTGCGACCCGGCCTCAATTGCGACGTATCCGGACTGCGCCGTGATCGAAATTGATCCGCCGACCGTCACGGCCTGATCGCTGCGGGACGGTGACGTGGCCTGAGCGCTGACCCGCGCACCGGTGCCGACGACGATATTGCCGCTGTCAGAGAGCATCGCCACGGAGCCGCCGACGGTCTTGCCCTCGGCCAGACTCAGGCTGCCTGCGGCAAGATGCACATCACCCTGGGCCCTGAGCACCAGACGACCACCTTCGCGCGCCAGTGTCTGGGCCTGCACCACGCCGGAATGGCGCAAGGTGCCGGCAAAAACCCCGACCGCCCCGCCCTCGAGTCGGCCCAGGTTGATAACTTCATTGCCCCGATTCTGGACTTCGAATGTGATGTCATTGAGGTTACGACCGGTGATCTCGACCGTTTCGCCCGCCGCCAGCACCACATTGCCGCCCTGCGACGTGATCACGGCGTTGCTGTCAACACCCACGTTCGGTGCGATCAGGTAGACATCGCCATTGCCTGAACTGATGCGCCCCTGCACCTGGATGTCGCCGGCCATGCCGTCGCGGGCAAACTTGAACTTGCCTGCCTTGAAATCCTCGTCATTGAGCGACAGCGTGGAGGCCACGAATCCCTGGGTGTCGATGACGCTGCCGGCACCAAAAACCACGCCATTGGGGTTGATCAGGAACACCCTGCCGTTGGAGCCCAGCGTGCCGTCAATCTGGCTCTTGAGGGCCGGGTTCCCGGCCTGCACGCGGTTGAGTACGGTGCTGGCGGCATTTTGCTGCTGGAAAAACGTGGTTTCGCCTGCCTTGATCGAAAACTGCTGCCAATTGATGATCGCGCCCGGCGTGTTGGCAACGGTCAGTGTGTTGCCCTGGGTCTGCAGCGTGGCCTGGCCGTTGACCACTGCAGCGCCGCCGGGGTTGGCCTGCACCAACTGGGGTCCCATGCCGTAGATTGCCGCCAGCGCAACGACCAATGCCCGCCTGCGCGACGCAAACCGGAAGAGCCTTGAACCTGCATTGATCATGGTGCGTCACCCTTAAACTCGAAAAATTCACTCCAACCGTCGCGCAAAACGACACAACGGCCGCGTGCCTCCGCGTGCCTCCGCGTGTCTCTGCGTGTCTCTGCAACCAGAAGCGCCATCCGCTGTTCGTGCCAAGCAGATCGCAACAGATCGACGCTCGCCAAATTGAGACACATTTCCACCTACTTGTCTACCCTTCCGATAAGCGACGCCGGGCCACAGTGACAGCAGCAACAGGCATATTGCGGGGTCGTGCCAGACGCGCATCGTGTTTGGCCGCGCTCCGAACGACGCGTCTGCGCCTTGGCCTTATCATCTGGCATGACTCTTTGCCCGATTGCCATCGTCGCCGGCTGCAAAAAATGCCCGGCCTTCAAAATCTGTCCACTCAAGTCCGTGATCGGCGATGCGCCAGGCAAGCCAACGGCGTCGACACCGGCGGCAAAAACCGCAGCAGGCAAAGGTGCATCCGGGCGCAAGAAGCGCTGATCCGCCGACGCCCCGACCGGTCGTGTCGTGGCTGGCAACTGGTGGCCCGGCCAGCTGGCGCGTTTTCGTGGGTCACGGCCCGGCTGAACCGGGATAATCCATTCCCATGAACCCTTTACTGGGCGGTTTGCAGCCCTATCCATTCGAGCGCCTGCGCGAACTTTTTGCCGGCGTACAACCCAACCCTGCCTATCGGCCTATCAGCCTGGGCATTGGTGAGCCGCGCCATGCAACGCCGCCATTCATTGCGCAGGCCTTCACGGAATCGCTTAATCGCGAACCCAGCGGCCTGGCCCGTTATCCGTCCACCGCAGGAGACCTGGCCCTGCGCCAGGCATGCGCCGACTGGCTTTTGCGTCGATACGGCCTGCAAATCGATGCGCTCTCACAGGTGCTGCCCGTGAACGGAACGCGCGAAGCCCTGTTCGCATTTGCCCAGACCGTGATCGACCCCGGCAACCCGCAAACGGACGACGACAAACCCTGGGTCGTATGCCCGAATCCGTTCTACCAGATCTATGAAGGCGCGGCCCTGCTCGCTGGCGCCCGGCCCTGGTTTGTGGCCGCAGACCCGCAGCGCAACTTTGCACAGGACTGGGATGCCGTACCTGCGGCGGTGTGGGCCCGAACCCAGCTTCTTTATGTGTGTTCGCCCGGCAATCCGACCGGCGCGGTGATGCCACTGTCCGAATGGGAGAAGCTGTTTGCACTGAGTGATCGCCACGGATTCATCATCGCCTCCGACGAGTGTTACAGCGAGATCTACTTCCGCGAGGAGCCACCATTAGGGGGGCTGCAGGCTGCGGCCTTGCTGGGCCGCCACGATTTTCAAAGGCTGATGGCATTTACCAGCCTGTCCAAACGCAGTAGCGTGCCGGGCATGCGTAGCGGCTTCGTGGCCGGCGACGCGGCATTGATCAAGGCCTTCCTGTTGTATCGGACGTACCACGGCAGCGCGATGAGTCCGGTGGTGCAAGCGGCCAGCATCGCTGCCTGGGCGGATGAGGACCACGTCGTGGCCAACCGGGCCTTGTACCGCACCAAATTCGCCCGCATCACGCCAATACTGTCCGACGTACTCGACGTATCCCTGCCGGACGCGGCCTTCTATCTTTGGGCCGGAGTCAAGGGCAGCGACACGGTATTCGCACGCGAGCTGCTCGCTCTTTACAATGTGACTGTCCTGCCCGGGAGTTTCCTGGCCCGGGAGGTCAACGGCGTAAACCCGGGTGCACAGCGTATCCGGATGGCGCTGGTGGCCGAGACCGCCGAATGCGAAGAAGCCGCCCACCGCATCGTGCAGTTCGTGCGCAATGCCCGCTGACGATGCCCCCCCTTTCACCACACCGACAACCATTCATGACTGACCAACTGCAAAAGACCATTGACACCGCCTGGGACAACCGCTCCGAGTACTCCGCCCAATCGGCGCCCAGGGAGGTGTCCGACGCCGTCGACCATGTGATCGACGAGCTCGATCGCGGCACGCTGCGGGTCGCCACCCGCGACGGCGTCGGGCAGTGGACAACCCACCAGTGGATCAAGAAGGCCGTGTTGTTGAGTTTCCGTCTCAAAGACAACGCCGTCATGCGCGCCGGGGACCTGGGCTTCTTCGACAAGGTGCCGACCAAATACGCCAATCTGGATGAAGCCGCGCTGCGCGCCACGGGTGTGCGTGTCGTGCCACCAGCGGTGGCACGCCGCGGCAGCTTCTGCGCCAAGGGCGTGGTGCTAATGCCGTCTTACGTCAACATCGGCGCCTATGTCGATGAAGGTACGATGGTCGACACCTGGGCCACCGTCGGATCGTGCGCACAGATCGGCAAGAACGTGCATCTCAGCGGCGGCGTCGGTATCGGCGGCGTTCTCGAGCCGATGCAGGCCGGTCCGACCATCATCGAGGACAACTGTTTCATCGGCGCGCGCTCCGAAGTCGTCGAAGGCGTCATCGTCGAAGAGAACTCGGTGATTTCTATGGGCGTGTATATCGGCCAGAGCACCAAGATCTACGACCGCGCTACCGGTACAGTGACCTATGGCCGCATCCCGGCCGGCTCAGTGGTGGTTTCCGGCAATTTGCCCAGCGCGGACGGAAAGTACAGCCTGTACTGCGCGGTTATCGTCAAGAAGGTCGACGCGCAAACCCGCTCCAAGACCAGCCTGAACGAGCTGTTGCGCATCTAGACGCAACGCAAACCCATTCTCCACCGATCGAGCACGAGGGGACCACCATGGCAACAACCATTGCAGCCGGGACGATGGAACGCATCCTGCGCCTGATGAGCGACAAGAAGGCCTCGGACGTCTATCTCTCGGCCCATGCCCCGGCGCTCATCAAGATCAACGGCCTGTGCATACCGATCAACAACCAGATCCTGCCGCCCGACGCGCCGCGCAACCTGCTGGCGGAAGTCCTGCCGCCCGAGCGCATCGCCGAGCTGGAGAAAACGGGCGAGCTCAACATGGGTTTCCCACTCGCCGGTGTGGGGCGCTACCGTGTCAGCGCGATGCGCCAGCGCGGATCGATTGCCGCGGTGGTGCGGTTCATTGCGCTGGAGATCCCGGCTCTGTCCTCGCTGTTGCTGCCCGACATTCTCGGCGACCTGATCATGGACAAACGGGGCCTGCTGCTGATGGTGGGCGCCAGCGGCGCCGGCAAGAGCACCACGCTGGCCTCGATGATCGACTACCGCAACGAAAACCTGGCCGGTCACATCCTGACCATCGAAGACCCGATCGAGTTCCTGTTCAAGAACAAGCGGTCCATCGTCAACCAGCGTGAGATAGGCTCCGACACCGAATCGCTGGGGTTAGCACTGAAAAACGCACTGCGCCAGGCGCCTGACGTGATCCTGATTGGAGAGATCCGCGACCGCGAAACGATGTCGGCCGCCCTCGCCTATGCCCAGTCCGGTCATCTGTGCCTGGCTACGATGCACGCCAACAACAGCTACCAGGCGCTCAACCGGATTCTGAGCTTCTATCCGGTCGAAGTGCGCGAGACCATGCTCGGCGATCTGGCCGCGGCGCTCAAGGCGGTGGTATCGCAGCGCCTGCTGCGCACGGTGTCCGGTGGCCGGGTGCCGTCGGTCGAGGTGCTGCTCAACACCAAGCTGATCTCCGAACTGATCGAAAAAGGCGACTTCTCGGGCATCAAGGAGGCGATGGAGACATCCATGGCTGAAGGCTCGCAGAGTTTCGAGGCCGACATTGCGCGCCTGATCGTGGACGGCACCGTAGACCGCAAGGAAGGTCTGGCGAACTCCGATTCGCCGACCAACCTGATGTGGCGCATGGAAAACGACTTTTCAAGGGCGCGCACCGCGAAACCGGAAGAGGATCCGGACGACGAACCGTCGTTCACCGAGATTACGCTGGACGTCAAGCATTGATGTCAGCCGCGCTGCACCTGACCGAACAGCTGATCGCACAGGCATCCGTCACACCCGCCGATGCCCAATGCCAGCAGATCATCGCGCAGCGCCTGACCGCAGCCGGATTCGAATGCCAGTCATTGCCATTCGGTCCTGACGACTGGCGCGTATCCAACCTGTGGGCCATACGCGGCGCCGCTGGTGAAGGGGCGCAGCATAGGGCGCCTCTATTTGTGTTTGCCGGGCACACCGACGTGGTGCCGACCGGCCCGCTGGAACAGTGGCACAGCGACCCTTTCACTCCCACCCACCGCAATGGCAAGCTCTACGGCCGCGGTGCCAGCGACATGAAGGCATCGCTGGCCGCCTTCGTTGTTGCCAGCGAAGAGTTTTTCGATGCCCGGCCTGATGCCCGGCTGTCGGTCGGCATGCTGCTGACAAGCGACGAAGAAGGACCGGGGCGCGACGGCACGGTGCGGGTCTGCGAATGGCTGCAATCCCGTGGTGAGCAGATCGACTACTGCGTCGTCGGCGAGCCGACGTCCGTGGCCAGAACCGGCGACATGATCAAGAACGGGCGCCGTGGCAGCCTGAACGGAAAACTGACGGTCAACGGACTGCAGGGCCATGTGGCCTACCCGCAACTGGCGCGCAACGCGGTGCATCTTGCCGCGCCCGCGCTGGCTGAACTCACGGCGATGCGCTGGGACGATGGCAATGAAGCCTTCCCGCCAACCACCTGGCAAATCAGCAATCTGCACGCCGGAACCGGCGCGGGCAATGTCATTCCAGGCACCGCCGTGGTGGATTTCAACTTCCGCTTCTCAACCGCGTCCACGCCGTCGCAATTGCAGCAACTGCTGCAGGGTGTGCTCGACCGGCATAACCTCCAAACCACGCTGGACTGGAACCTGAGCGCCGAGCCGTTCGTCACGCCTGTTGGCACGCTGGTGCAGGCGGTTGGCGCCGCGATCCGGGCCGAAACCGGCTCGGGTCCCGAGTTGTCGACCACAGGCGGCACCAGTGATGCCCGTTTCATGGCCCGGATCTGCCCGCAGGTGGTGGAGCTGGGTCCGCCCAATGCGTCTATCCACCAGATCGATGAGCACATCGCCGTAGCCGATATCGACCCCTTGAAAAACATCTACCGGCGCATTCTCGAGACGCTCGATATGCCCGCGCGGGAGCAGCCATGAACATCGGCCAACTGATCGATGCCAGCGCCGACGCGCTTGAGGCCGCCGACGTCAGCTTTGGCCATGGCACCACCAACGCATTCGATGAAGCCGCATGGCTGGTGTTGTGGCGCCTCGGTTTGCCACTGGACACTGCGCTCGAAGGCGCTGGCTCGGTCGCCGACGAACCGGTTGCTGCGCAAGCGCTGCAGCAGGTCCGGGACCTGGTGCAGCAACGCATTATCTCGCGTGTGCCGTCGGCATACCTCACCGGCGAGGCCTGGCTGCAAGGGGTTGCTTTCCATGTCGACGAACGCTGCATCGTGCCGCGCAGCCTCATCGCCGAACTGATCGTCAGCGGCGCACTTGACAACTGGCTCGCACCGGATGCGAGTCGGGTGCTGGATCTGTGTACGGGGGGCGCCAGCCTGGCGATCCTGGCTGCACTGGCCTATCCGGATATGCAGGTCGATGCTGCAGACATCTCGACGCCGGCACTTGAAGTGGCGCGCATCAACCTGCAGCGCCACGGCCTGACCGAGCGCGTGCGCGTACTGCAGGGAGACGGTTTGGCAGCGACCGATGGCGCTTATGACCTGATCCTGTGCAACCCGCCATACGTCAACAGCACCAGCATGGCGCAGTTGCCCGACGAACACCGCGCCGAACCCGCCCTCGCGCTGGCCGGCGGGGTCGACGGCATGGATTTCGTGCGCAGATTGCTGCACGATGCCCCTGCCTATCTGCATCCCCAAAGCGCGCTGGTACTGGAGATCGGGCATGAACGTGCCCATTTCGAGGCCGCCTTTGCGCACCTGAACGCCATCTGGCTCGACACCAGCGCCGGTGACGACCAGGTTTGCCTACTGACCCGCGACGCCCTGATGGCGCCGCCTTCCACGACACGACGCTGAAAGCCCAGCGCACCTGCACCCCATGATTACCCTGAAGAACGTCACGCTACGCCGTGGCACCAAAGTCCTGCTCGACGCGGCCTCCGTCACACTGAATCCTGGAGAGATGGTTGGCCTGGTGGGTCGCAATGGCGCCGGCAAGTCCTCCCTGTTCGCATTGCTGGACGGCTCGCTGCACGAAGATGCCGGCGACTTCAGCGTACCCAGCCAGTGGCGCATGGGTCAGGTTGCACAGAACATGCCGGAGACCGACATGTCGGCGACGCAATACGTGGTCGAGGGTGACGTGCAACTGTTGTCAGCGCAACAGGAAGTCACGGCGGCCGAGACCAGCGATGACGGCGATCGCATGGCCCATGCCTATATGGAGCTGCATGATGCCGGCGCGCACGATGCCCCGGCACGGGCGCAGGCGCTGATCCTCGGACTGGGCTTCAAGACCACCGAACTCGAGAACCCGGTCAACAGCTTCTCGGGCGGTTGGCGCATGCGGCTGCAGTTGGCGCGTGCATTGATGTGTCCGGCCGACCTGCTGCTGCTGGACGAACCAACCAACCACCTGGACCTGGATGCGCTGGTCTGGCTGGAGGCCTGGCTCAAGAAGTTCGAAGGCACGATGCTGGTCATCAGCCACGACCGTGAATTTCTCGATGCCGTGACCAACGTAACGCTGCATATCGACGCTGCCAAATTGGTGCGTTACGGTGGCAACTACAGCAAGTTCGAGGACATGCGCGCCGAGCAGATGGAGCTGCAACAAAATGCGTTCTCCAAGCAGCAAGACAAAATCGCCCATCTGCAGCAGTTCATTGCACGCTTCAAGGCCAAGGCCAGCAAGGCCAAACAGGCGCAAAGCCGGGTCAAGGCTCTGGACCGGATGGAAAAGATCGCGCCGCTGCTGGCCGAGGCCGACTTCAGCTTCGAGTTCCGCGAGCCGGTGAACCTGCCCAATCCAATGCTGTCCATGCAGGGCGTGAGTTTTGGCTATCCGGTGCCGACTGGCGCGCCGGCGGGCAGCGAGCCAACGGTGATCGTGCGCAACGTCAGCCGCTCTGTTCTGGCCGGGCAACGCATCGGCATCCTGGGCGCGAACGGGCAAGGCAAATCCACACTGGTCAAGACCGTTGCGCGCGAACTGCAGCCGATCGACGGCGAGATCACCGAAGGCCGGGGCCTGAATATCGGCTATTTCGCACAACAGGAACTCGATGTGCTGCGCCCGGCGGACAACCCGTTGGACCACATGATCGCGCTGGTGCGCGAACTGACAGCGGCCGGAAAAATCGCCGGCCAGGCTACGCGCGAGCAGGACCTGCGCAGTTTCCTGGGCAATTTCAACTTCAGCGGCGACATGGTCAAGCAGTCCGTGGGTAGCATGAGCGGTGGCGAAAAGGCGCGCCTGGTGCTCTGCATGATCGTCTGGCAACGACCCAACCTGCTGCTGCTCGACGAACCCACCAACCACCTCGACCTGGCCACGCGGGAAGCACTGGGCATGGCACTCAACGAGTTCGAGGGTACGGTCATGCTGGTCAGCCACGACCGCGCCTTGCTGCGATCGGTCTGCGATGAGTTCTGGATGGTCTCGCGCGGCGGCGTCGCGCCGTTTGACGGCGACCTGGACGACTATCAGCGCTACCTGCTGGACGAGGCCAAACGTCAACGTGAACTGACCAAGCAAGCGCAGAACGTGGGTGGCAAGGCCGGACAGAAAGGTGACGGCGGCAAGAACCGGACGCAGAAGAAACCCGGACCTGGCAAAAGCACGCTGCAATTCGATCTCGACAAGATCGAGGCCCAGATGGGGGTTCTCAATGGGGAAGGCGCGGCAGTGGAGTTGCACCTGGGCAAAGCGGTACGCCCGTCCGAGATTGCCGAACTGGGCAAACGGCTCAAAGCCGTCAACGACGAACTCAAATTACTGGAGGACCGCTGGCTGGAACTGTCGGGGCAGTTGGAAACCAGCGCCACCTGAGCCAGAATGCGGGCACCGGCATCCATATCGTGCCAAACCCGCCATGACCAAGCCCGTATCAGTCACCGCACCACCGGAGGTTTACCAAGACCGCAAACGCGCGGCATGGCTGCTGTCGTTGCTGGTGCCGGCCTCTGTCACGGCCGGGCCCATGCTGATGCTGCTGTTCAACGACCCGCGGGCCTTGTGGCTTCCGGTGGCCACCCTCTACCTGATCGTGCCTCTGCTGGACCTGCTGCTGGGCGAGGACCTGAGCAATCCGCCGGAACAAGCGGTGCCCGGTCTCGACGCCGATTCATATTACCGCCGCATCGCCTACTTGCTGGTGCCGATCCTGTGGGCCGCATTCATCTTCAGCGCCTGGTTCGTGGCGCGCCATGACCTGCCCTGGCACGGACTGCTGGCAATGGTGCTGATCGCCGGGTCGACTGGCGGTTTCAGCATCAATCTGGCGCATGAGTTCGGTCACAAGAACACCAAGCTCGAGCGTTGGCTGGCCCGGATCAGCCTGGCACCGACACTCTGCGGCCATTTCACCGTGGAGCACAACCATGGCCAACATCGCGACGTGGCCACGCCGGCCGGTCCGGCGTCTTCGCGTATGGGCGAGTCGATCTACCGGTTCGCATTGCGGGAGATGCCGGGTGCGTTTGTCCGCGCCTGGGCGCTGGAGAAGGATCGGCTGCAACGGGTTGGCTTGCCAACATGGACGTGGCGCAACGAGTTCCTGCAACCGGCGATGATCACGCTGGTGTTGTGGGCAACGCTGCTGGTCTGGCTTGGACCCCACAGCCTGCCGTTTCTGGTGACAGCATCGTTCTGGACAAACTTTCAGCTGACCTCGGCCAACTACGTCGAGCACTATGGCTTGCTACGCCAGCGCGACGCCCGCGGCCGGAGCGAGCCCTGCCGACCGCACCATTCATGGAACAGCGACCACCTATTCTCGAACTGGGCACTGTTTCACTTGCAACGCCACTCCGACCACCATGCGCATCCGCTGCGCCGGTACCAGTCACTGCGCCATTTTGACCAATTGCCGCGCCTGCCAAGCGGGTATTTCGGTATGTTCGTCGTGGCCTATTTCCCGCCCTTGTGGCGGCACCGGATGGGCGAGCGGCTGCTGGCCACTGTGGGCCGTGATGCTGCGCGTATCAACGTCGACCCCCTCCACCGCGCCAAACTGGTGCATCGCTACCAATTGCATGCCACTCCCGCCTGATATTGGCGCTATTTACAGGGGCCTTTTCACCGGTATGCGAACGACCACATAGGAAAACACGTCCGTTTCAGGGGTAAACCATAGTGACTTTAAATTTGTGCAAATATAAAATTGATCCGGATCAACACGCCGGCCAAGGCCGCCAGAACACAGTGACACCGAAACTGCAGTGCGCTGTCACCCACTCACCCTAAACATGACCGACACACCACTCCCCTCCAACGATACAGCCCTGCCTGATCACGAAGACCGGTTGCCCGACGCACCCGGCGCCGCGCGGGTCTTGCGACAGTTCCGGCTGGTTTTCAACGTCATCAAGACCCATTTCCAGCAAGTGGAAAAGAAGGTGGGCATAGGCGGTGCACAGGTATGGGCCTTGCATGTAGTGCAACAGCATCCGGGCATTGGGGTGCACGGGCTGGCGCGCGCGATGGACGTGCGCCAACCGACCGCGAGCAACCTGGTCAAGTCCCTGGTCGACCAGAACCTGCTCGAAGTACGCAAGGAGGGTCCGGACCGGCGCGCCGTGCAATTGCATGTGCTGGCGGGCGGACTTGATATTTTGCAGCGCGCGCCAGGGCCTTTTGCCGGAGTATTGCCGGGGGCGCTGGCCAGTCTCGATGCGGCCACGCTGGTTCGGATGGAGCAGGACCTGAGTGAACTGATCGGCTTGCTGGGCGCCAACGATCGCGGCGCGGGTATCCCGCTGGCCCAGATGTAGGCGGCAGCGGGTCGTAGCGGGAAAACCGGAAGCACCGGCAGCGTCTGGCGCCGAACCGGCGCAGTAAAGAAAAGGGCCAAGGTATGAAAACACAAACAGATAATTACCTTTTTCGGGAAGGAACCCACAACCGGCTGTATGACACGCTGGGCTGTCATTTGACGCAGGACGGCGCCGAATTTGCCGTCTGGGCCCCGAACGCGGAGGCCGTCAGCGTCATCGGCGACTGGAACGACTGGTCTGCAGAACCCAACCCGATGTCATTGCGCGACGACGGCACTGGCATCTGGACCTGTTCCGTCAAAGAGGCACGACACGGCCAGAGTTATAAGTACCGCGTTCGCTCAAGCCACCGGGGTTATGTGGCGGACAAGGCCGATCCGTTCGCGATCTATGCCGAGCAAGCTCCGGCCACCGGCTCGCGTATCTGGAGCCTGGATCATGCATGGGGCGATGCCGACTGGATGGCCGCACGTGCTGCGCACAATGCGCTGGACGCCCCGATGTCAGTCTACGAAGTCCACCTGGGTTCATGGCGGCGCAAGGACGGCGAGTTCCTGGGTTACCGTGAAATGGCGCACCAGCTGGCGCAGTATGTTCGGCAAACCGGCTTCACCCACGTCGAGCTGATGCCAGTCACCGAGCACCCGTTCTACGGTTCCTGGGGTTACCAGACCACGGGTTATTTCGCGCCGACTTCCCGGTTCGGTACGCCGCAGGACTTCATGTACCTCGTCGACCACCTGCACCAGAACGGCATCGGTGTACTGCTGGACTGGGTGCCGTCGCACTTTCCATCCGACGAGCATGGCCTCGGGTTCTTCGACGGTACCCACCTGTTCGAACATGCCGATCCGCGCCAGGGTTTCCATCCGGAATGGAGTTCGTGCATCTTCAATTACGGTCGCAACGAGGTGCGCAGCTTCCTGATCTCCTCCGGTCTGTTCTGGCTCGACAAATACCACCTCGATGGCCTGCGGGTCGACGCAGTTGCCTCCATGCTGTACCTGGACTACTCGCGCAAGGAAGGCGAATGGATTCCGAACGCGCAGGGCGGGCGCGAGAACCTGGAGGCCATCGGCTTCCTGCAGACGCTGAACAAGGCGGTCTACCGCGAGTTTCCCGACACCGTGAGCATTGCCGAGGAATCCACCGCATGGCCGCGGGTGTCACGGCCCACCGACATGGACGGACTGGGCTTTGGCATGAAATGGAACATGGGCTGGATGCACGACACCCTGGCCTACATGCAGGAAGACACGATCCACCGGCGTTACCACCACAACAAGTTGACGTTTTCCCTGGTCTATGCGTTCAACGAAAACTTCGTATTGCCACTCTCGCACGACGAAGTCGTCCATGGCAAGGGCTCGCTTCTGAACAAGATGCCAGGAGACAACTGGCAGCAGTTTGCCAACCTGCGTGCGCTTTATGGCTGGATGTGGGCCCACCCGGGCAAGAAACTGCTATTCATGGGTTGTGAATTCGGCCAGCGACGTGAATGGACCCATGATGGCGAACTGGAATGGTGGGCCACCGAGAACGAACACCACGCTGGACTGCAGCGCTTCGTGGCGCAGCTCAACCGCGTGTACCGCGATTCTCCTGCCCTGTACCAGCAGGACTTTTCGTCCGCCGGATTCGAGTGGGTCGTCGCCGACGACGCAGACGCCAGTGTGTTCGCGTTTCTGCGCAAACCGCGCGACGCCGGGCCCCCGATGCTGGTGGTGAGCAACATGACACCGGTGCCCCGCCGCAACTACCTTCTCGGCGTGCCGCTTGGTGGTGTCTGGCGTGAGCGCATCAACAGTGACGCGCGGGAGTTCGGTGGTTCGGGCTGGGGCAACATGGGCGGCGTAGAAGCCAGCCCGGTGCGCTCTCATGGCCGGCTCCATTCAGTCTGCGTAACCTTGCCACCTTTGTCAACGCTGATTCTGGAGCACGTAGCCGATGCCTGAAACCAATCGCAAGAAAAATGCCACCCCCACGCTGCCGGCCATGCCGCAGCATGGTCGCATCCGCGCCGTCATCGACCAGGTTCTGCCTGCCGTCGACGGGGGACGCTTTGCGGTCAAGCGGGTCGCAGGAGACACCGTTTCGGTGCACGCCCATTGTTTTACCGATGGCCACGACGTGCTGCGCGTCCTGCTGCGCTGGCGCCGCGAGGACGACACAACGGCGCAGGAAGTGCCCATGAAAGCCATCGGCAACGATGTCTGGACGGCTACGTTCGTACCGCCCGAAGTCGGCCGATACCGCTATACCGTATCAGCCTGGGTCGATCCCTTCGAATCCTGGCGCAGCGAAATGGTGCGCCGGGTCGACGCCGAAGACATCATGATCGCGTCGCAGGTGGGCGCGCAGGAGATCGACGCCTGCGGACAACGGGCGCGAGGAGCCGACCGTAAGGCACTGACCGCATGGGCACGCGATCTGCAGGCGATGGCCCACGATGGCGCAGCCGACGCACTCGCCCTCAAGGTGCTGGCACTTGACGATCCCTTGACGCTGCTGGCGCGCGGCTACCCCAACCGCGAACACGAGCTTGTATACCCGGTGGAACTGCCATTGGTGGTCGATCGGGAACGGGCGCGTTTCAGCAGCTGGTACGAGCTGTTTCCGCGCTCGAGTTCGCCCGTGGCCGGACGCCACGGCACCTTCAAGGATGTACTGAGCCGCCTGCCCGCGATCGCCGCAATGGGTTTCGATGTGCTTTATTTCCCGCCGATCCACCCGATCGGCATGCTGCAACGCAAGGGAAAGAACAATGCGCTGACGGCTACACCCGACGACGTGGGAAGCCCGTGGGCGATCGGTTCGGCCAAGGGCGGGCACAAGGCGATCCTGGCCGAACTGGGCAAGCCGGCCGACTTCCACAATCTGGTTGCCGCAGCCCGCGACATGGGCATCGACGTGGCCATGGACATCGCTTTCCAGTGCGCGCCCGACCATCCCTACGTCAAGGAGCACCCGAGCTGGTTCCGCTGGCGCCCGGACGGCACGGTGCAGTACGCCGAAAACCCGCCCAAGAAATACCAGGACATCTATCCGTTCAACTTCGAGACCGAGGACTGGCAGTCGATGTGGCTGGAGCTCAAAAGCGTGTTCGACCACTGGATCGGGCAAGGCGTGACCATCTTCCGTGTCGACAACCCGCACACCAAAGCGTTTCCGTTCTGGGAATGGGTGATCACCGAGATCAAGCGCGAACACCCGGAAGCCATTTTCCTGGCCGAGGCCTTCACCCGGCCCAAGGTTATGCACCGCCTGGCCAAGCTGGGTTTCTCCCAGTCCTACACCTACTTCACCTGGCGCAATACCAAGGAGGAGCTGCAGGAATACTTCACCGAACTGTCCAGCGGTCCGGGGCAGGACTATTTCCGGCCGAATGTCTGGCCCAATACACCCGACATCCTGCACGAGCAATTGCAGACGGGTGAAAGCGCAGTCTACATGGCACGCTTGGTGCTGGCCGCCACGCTGGCGGCGAGTTATGGCATCTATGGCCCGGCCTACGAGCTGCGCGACTATCTGCCGCGCGGACCGGGAAGTGAGGAATACCTGGACTCCGAGAAATACCAGTTGCGCACGTGGAACCACGATGACCCGGGCAACCTGGCGGCGTTCATCACGCGCGTCAATCGCGTCCGGCGCGAGAACCGCGCGCTGCATCACGACACCCGCCTGCGCTTTCTGCCGATCGACAATGACCAGTTGCTGGCTTATGCCAAGTCCTCCGATGACGGCAGCAATGTTGTGGTGACGGTGGTCAACCTGGACCCTCGCAACGTGCAGACCGGCTGGCTCCACCTCGCCCCGGCATCGATCAACGTCGACAGTGCACAACCGTTCCAGATGCACGACCAGCTCAGCAACCAGCGCTTCACCTGGCAGGGCGAGCACCACTACATCCGGCTCGACCCGCAAGGCACACCGGCGCACATCTTCGTGGTGCGCCGGCGCACCCGCGACGAGCGCGATTTCGACTATTTCCAGTAAACGACAGCATTGACCGACTGACGCCGACTATGCAAAACACCGTGACTCCATCCACACTTGCGCCGACCACTATTGACGTCGGCGACGATCCACTCTGGTACCGAGACGCTGTCATCTATCAGCTCAACGTCAAGGCCTTCTTCGACAGCAATGGCGATGGCGTGGGTGACTTCAAGGGCGTCACAGCCAAGCTCGACTATGTCAAGGAGCTTGGTGTCAACACCATCTGGCTGATGCCGTTCTATCCGTCGCCGCTGCGCGACGATGGTTACGACATCGCGGAATACGAAGACGTGCATCCGCAGTACGGCACGCTGGACGATTTCCGCGAAATGCTGGCCGAGGCGCACAAACGCGGACTGCGCGTGATTACCGAGCTGGTCATGAACCACACATCGGACCAGCACCCCTGGTTTCAGGCCGCACGCAAGGCCCCGCCGGGATCGCCCGAACGCGATTTCTATGTCTGGAGCGACACCGACGAAATTTATAAGGGCACACGCATCATTTTTACCGATACCGAGACCTCGAACTGGACCTGGGACCCGGTCGCCAGGCAGTTCTTCTGGCACCGGTTCTTCAGCCACCAGCCCGACCTGAATTTCGACAACCCGGCGGTGCTGGAGGCAATGCTCAAGACCATGCGTTTCTGGCTCGACATGGGTGTCGACGGTTTCCGCCTCGACGCTATTCCCTACCTGGTGGAACGCGACGGCACCAGCAACGAGAACCTGCCCGAAACCCATGTGGTGATCAAGAAGCTGCGAGCGGCCATCGACGCCGAATACAAGAATCGTTTCCTGCTGGCCGAGGCCAATATGTGGCCGGAAGATGTACGTGAGTATTTCGGCGACGGTGACGAATGCCACATGGCCTACCACTTCCCGCTGATGCCGCGCATGTACATGGCAATTGCCCAGGAAGAGCGCCATCCGATCATCGAGATCCTGCAGCAGACACCGGAAATTCCCGACGGTTGCCAATGGGCGATTTTCCTGCGCAACCACGACGAGCTCACGCTGGAGATGGTCACCAGCAAGGAGCGCGACTACATGTACAACATGTACGCCGCCGACAAGCGTGCCCGTATCAACCTGGGCATCCGCCGGCGCCTGGCACCGCTGATGGAAAACGACATCGACCGCATCAAACTGATGAACAGCATGTTGCTGTCGATGCCGGGTTCGCCCATCATTTATTACGGCGACGAGATCGGCATGGGCGACAACGTATTTGTCGGTGATCGCAACGGTGTCCGCACTCCCATGCAATGGAGCCCGGATCGCAATGCGGGATTTTCCCAGGCCCATCCCCAGACGCTGTACCTGCAACCCATCCTGGGTGCGCTGTACGGCTACGAGTCACTCAATGTCGAGGAGCAGGCGCGCGACACGAGCTCGCTGCTGAACTGGACCAAACGCATGCTGGCGGTGCGCAAGAGCAGCCACGCGTTCGGGCGCGGCAAACGCATTTTCCTCAAACCCGGCAATCGCAAGATCCTGGCCTATGTCAGCGAATATGGAGACGACACCATCCTGTCGGTGTTCAACCTCTCGCGCGCCGCCCAACCGGTGGAACTGGACCTCGCACCCTGGAAAACCCGGGTCCCGGTGGAGATGCTGGGACGCACATCGTTCCCACCCGTCGGCGAGTTGCCGTATCTACTGACCTTGCCCTCGTACGGCTTTTACTGGTTCCGGCTGTCCCAAGAGGCGGAAATGCCTGCCTGGCACCAGGAGGGAACCGCATTGCAAGATAGCCCCACGCTGGTGCTCTTCGATGGCTGGACCAGTTTCTTCCGCGAGAAGGTGATGCCCTGGCGCATCGGTATGTCCGAGCGCATGCGCAAGCTGTTCGAGACCGACACGCTGCCCCGTTACATCGAGCATCAGCGCTGGTACGCAACCAAGGGAAGCACCATCGAACGCGCCCGACTGGCGGACCATACGGTCTGGGAAACGACGGCTGGGAACTGGATGCTGCCGATCGTGCATCTTGAAGGTGCGGCTGAAGAATCCAGCTATTTCATGCCGCTGGCCCTGGCCTGGGAAGACGGCGAAGAGCAGCGCCTGCACCGGCTTTCCCAGGCCATGCTGGCCAAGGTGCGGCAACAGGCCAGCGTTGGCGTGATGGGAGACGCCTATTTCGACGAAGCGTTCAGCCGGGCACTGGTCACCGCCATCGGTCAGAACCTGGAACTGACCACCGCCAACGGTCAACTGCGTTTCCGGCAGACCGCTGCGTTCGCCGGATTGACCGTCGACGTTGCATCGCTGGAGGTGTCCCAGCCAAGCGGGTCGAGCAGCAACACCGTGGTCACACTGGGCGAGAGTCTATTCCTCAAAGGGTACCGCCGATTGCGCGAAGGCGTCAACCCGGAACTGGAAATGGGACGCTTCCTGACCGATGATGTGGCCTATCCACATTGCGTACCGGTGCTCGGTGCGCTCGAGTATTTCGCCAATGACGGGCAGGTCATCACGCTGGCGCTGGTTCAGTCGCATGTCACCAACCAGGGCGACGGCTGGTCCTACACACTGGACTACCTTGAGCGACATCTGGAGGGCCTGCGTAGCAGCATGGTGATTGACGCGGACACCATTGCCGCAGCCGATGTGCATGGTGGTTTCCTGGCGCAGGTGGCGACACTGGGCCAACGCACTGCCGAGCTGCACCTGGCACTGGCGCAGACCACCGGACATGCCGCGTTCGATCCGGAGCCATTGACGGCGGACGACATGGTGTCGCTGCGCATGCGCGCGGCGCATGAGTCCAACGACACGATGGCCCTGTTGCGCACGCAATTGGAGCGTCTGCCTGCGACCGTGCGGCAGATGGCTGAGACAGTGCTGACCCGCGAGGACGCGCTGCAAAGCAGCATCACCGGAAGCGGGCTGCATTCCGACGGCAGCCTCAAGACCCGGTTCCACGGCGACTACCATCTGGGGCAAGTCCTCGTGACGGGGAACGATTTCGTCATCATCGACTTCGAAGGCGAGCCGGCGCGCAGTTTTGCGGAGCGCCGCGCCAAGGGTTCCCCGCTGCGCGACGTGGCCGGGATGTTGCGCTCGTTCAGCTATGCGCGCTGGTCGGCATTGCGCCGGGTATCGCTGGAGCACGAAGATAAGGCCATTCTCAACGACGCGGCGCGCGACTGGGAAAAGGCCTGCCGCCATGCGTTCTTGCAGAGCTACAGAAATGCAGGCGATGCCCAATGGCAGGTCAATGACGACCTGTTGCTGCTGTTCGAGCTGGAAAAGGCGCTGTACGAATTGCGCTATGAACTCAACAACCGCGTCGACTGGACGGCCGTACCGCTGCACGGGATCCTGGAATTACTGCAATCGCCCTCGGCGCGCGGAGCCGACGCACCACCCAACCCACCGGAGCAACAAGCATGAACGACCTCGCTATCCACCTGGAACCCGCACGGGCTATTCTGTACCAGATCGGTGCCTTCATGCCGCGCCTGCTGATCGCCGTACTGGTGGTCGTAGGCGGCTGGTTATTGGCCAAGGTCGCGCATATCGCCGTGACCAAGGCCCTGCGCGCAGTCAACTTCAACGTGCTGACTGAACGTTCGGGCCTGGACGGCTTCCTCAAGCAAGGCGGCGTGGCGCAGGACACGACGGCCATATTCGGGCTGCTGGTCTACTGGCTGGTGATCCTGGCGGCGCTGCTGATCGCGTTCAATGGTCTGGGACTGACCTATATCACCGACCTGCTGAGCAGGATCGTCTGGTTTGTACCCAATGTCTTTGTCGCCATTCTGGTGTTGGCGTTCGGCTCGTATTTCGCGCGCTTCGTCGGTGACGCGGTCGCCGCCTACTGCCGCAATGTCAAATTGCAGGACGCCGACTTCCTGGGCAAGTTGGCCCAATACGCCATCATGGTGTTCGTCATTCTGATCGCACTCGATCAGATCCAGGTCGGGGGCGACATCGTTCGTGAGAGCTTTCTGGTGATCCTGGCCGGCATCGTATTCGCCTTTGCACTGGCGTTCGGCCTGGGCGGCAAGGACTGGGCGGCTGAGCGGATCGCGCATTGGTGGCCGAGACAGTCTGCTCCCGACGAAGACACCGACCGCAAACCCGGAGCCTGATCCGACGCGATGGCAATCTCAAACCGCAACGGACACGCATGCAAGACGACAAACACATGACGGAAGTCTGGCCCGGCCAATCCTATCCGAGGGGCGCGACCTGGGATGGTCAGGGCGTCAACTTCGCGCTGTTCTCCCAACATGCGGAACAGGTCGAACTCTGCCTGTTCGACGACACCGGCCGGCATGAGCGCCAGCGCATCAAACTGCGCGAACGCACCGATCATGTCTGGCATTGCTACCTGCCACAGGCCCGACCAGGAATGGCTTATGGCTACCGGGTGCACGGACCCTACAAGCCCGACGACGGACACCGGTTCAACCCGAACAAGCTGTTGCTGGACCCCTACGCCAAGGATATGGTCGGACAACTGCGCTGGAGCGATGCCCTGTATGGCTATACCGTGGGCAGCAAACGCGAAGACCAGTCGTTCGACCGCCGCGATAGCGCCGCGATGATGCCCAAAGGCCGGGTGCTCGAGCCCGCGTTTACCTGGGGCGACGACCATTCGCCCGGCATACCCTGGCAGGACATGGTGATCTACGAGCTGCACGTACGCGGCTTCAGCATGACCCATCCGGACGTTCCGCCGGCGCTGCGTGGCACGTATGCCGCACTCGGATGCGCATCGGTCATCGACTACCTGCGCCGGCTCGGCGTGACCACGGTTGAACTGCTGCCGGTGCACAGCTATCCCAATGACCGACATCTGGCCGAGAAGGGTCTGCAGAATTTCTGGGGCTACAACACGCTTGGGTTTTTCACGCCGGAGGTACGGTACAGCGCCTCGCACAGAGTCAGGGAATTCAAGACCATGGTGCGCAACCTGCATGCGGCCGGCATCGAGGTGATTCTCGATGTGGTTTACAACCACACCTGCGAAGGCAACCAGCTGGGGCCGTCGTTGTCGTTGCGCGGCATAGACAACGCCTCGTACTACATCCTCAACAACGACAACCGCCGTTATTACGACGACTTCACGGGCTGCGGCAACACGGTCAACCTGGAGCATCCGCGCGCGCTGCAACTGGTCATGGACTCCCTGCGCTACTGGGTGCAGGAGATGCATGTGGACGGCTTCCGATTCGACCTGGCATCGGCGCTGGCCCGCGAATCGGGTAAGGTCGAAAACCTGGGCGGATTTTTCGACGCGATACGGCAGGACCCGGTACTCAACAAGGTCAAGCTGATCGCGGAGCCCTGGGATCTCGGCCACGGCGGTTACCAGGTCGGTAACTTTCCGCCCGGCTGGGCCGAGTGGAACGACCAGTATCGCGACCAGATACGCGGCTTCTGGAAAGGCGACAACGGCTTGATCAGCGATCTCGCCCGACGACTGACCGGCTCACAGGACCTGTATGGCTGGTCAGGCAAGCGGCCCAACGCCAGTATCAATTTCGTTACTGCCCACGACGGGTTCACGCTGCACGATCTGGTCTCTTACAACGACAAGCACAATGACGCCAATGGCGAGAACAACCGCGACGGACACAGTCACAACCTGTCGTGGAACTGTGGCGTCGAAGGCCCGACCGACGACGCGGATGTGCTGGCGTTGCGGGCACGGCAAAAACGCAATCTGCTGACCACGCTGCTGTTGTCGCAGGGTGTGCCCATGCTGCTGGCCGGCGACGAGCTGGGCAACAGCCATCAGGGCAACAATAACGTCTATTGCCAGGACAATGCCCTCGCCTGGTTGAACTGGAACCTGACGCCCGATAAGACCGAAATGCTGGCGTTCGTGCGGCAGCTTATCTTGCTGCGGCGCCGCCATTCGTCGTTCCGGCGGCGCAATTTCCTGCTGGGCCAGCCGGTCGAAGACGATGCCATCAAAGACTGCGACTGGTTCAAGGCCGATGGACAACCGATGTCGCCACAGGACTGGGAGGAGCCCCATGCACTGAGCATGGGCATGCTGCTGTCCGGCAATGGCATCAGTGAGCATGGACCGCGTGGCGAACGACTCAAGGATGACCATTTCCTGTTGCTGTTCAACGCCCATCATGACGCCATCGAATTCACCCTGCCCCCGGCCATAGGGGGACCATGGAAACGTATTGTGGACACCCATGATGGCTTCATTGCGCCGCCCGAAGGCATCCCGGCCTATGACACGACCCCGGTCTGGGAGGCCCCGACTTATCCGCTGATGCCCCGTTCGGTGGTGGTATTGCGCAGCCAGAACCCAGTATGAACCACACGCCCTTCTCGATGCCCTTCGGGGCCACCATGCTGGACGAAACCGGCGTGTCGTTTGCCCTGTGGGCCCCCGGCGTGGACCAGGTACTGCTCGAACACGCTGCACTGGACCAGTTCACCCCCCACGCGATGCAGGTCGACGCACAGGGCTGGCACCGACTCGACCTGCTGACGGCCCGGGCCGGCGACAGCTACCGCTACCGCATGCCCGACGGCCTGGTCGTGCCCGATCCAGCCTCGCGGTTCAACCCGACCGATGTGCACGGCGCCAGCCAGGTCATCGACCCGATGGCCTATGCCTGGCAAGACACGGCATGGCAGGGGCGTCCGTGGCACGAGGCAGTGGTGTACGAACTGCATGTCGGCACATTCACGCCCGAAGGCACTTTTGCGGCGGCACAACGCCGCCTGCCCTACCTGGCCGAGCTGGGCATCACGACAGTCGAGCTGATGCCGCTGGCGGCCTTTCCGGGTCGGCGCGGCTGGGGCTACGACGGGGTGCTGCTGTTTGCGCCTCAGGCCACCTACGGCACACCGGACGAACTACGGGCATTCATCGACGCGGCACACGCACTGGGGCTGATGGTGCTGGTCGATGTGGTCTACAACCACTTCGGACCGGACGGCAACTACCTGCATGCCTACTGCCCGCAGTTCTTCAATCCAGCGCACCAGACGCCCTGGGGAGCGGCCATCAACTATGACGGCGCACAGTCGCGCAATGTGCGCGACTTCATGATCCACAACGCTTTGTACTGGATCCGGGAGTTCCATGCCGACGGCCTGCGCATGGACGCGATCCACGCCATCCGGGACGATTCGGCCGAGCACATCGTGCAGGAGATCTGCGCTGCGCTGCAGCAAGGCCCGGGCCGACAGCGCCATGTGCATGTGGTGCTCGAGAACGACCTCAACCAGGCCAGCTTGCTGACACGGACCCCCTCCGGCGCCCCCGCATGCGGCACGGCGCAATGGAACGACGACATCCACCACGCCGCCCATGTGCTGCTCACCGGTGAGACCGACGGCTACTACGCCGACTTTGCCGAAGCCCCGCTCGCGGGCTTCGGGCGCGCGCTTGCGCAGGGGTTCATCTACCAGGGACAAGCTTCCGCGTTTCGCGACGGCGCCGCGCGCGGCGAATCCTGCCAGGAGCTTCCACTCGAAGCCTTCGTGTCATACCTGCAGACCCACGATCAGGTCGGCAACCGCGCGATGGGCGAACGTATCAGCGCGCTGGGCGGCCCGACGCTGGTGCGCACGGCGCTGGCCTGCATGTTGTTGTCGCCGCATGTTCCCATGCTGTTCATGGGTGAGGAATTCGCGGCCTCCACGCCGTTCCTGTACTTCTGCGACTTCGGCCCCGAACTGGCGCGCAAGGTGGCCGACGGAAGGCGCGCCGAGTTCGGACTCTTCAAAGCCTTCGCCAGCGAAGCGGCACGTGCCGCCATTGCCGACCCGAACGATGCGGCGAGCTTCGCCGCATCGCGCCTGCGCTGGGATGAACTTCAGATCGCGCCGCATCGGCAGTGGCACGCTGACGTTAGCCGGTTGCTGGCCGCTCGCCATGCACAGCTGGTTCCGCTGCTGCGCGGCGGCTGTCATGCACTGACCGACACTTGTACCGCCGACACACTGCGTGTCAGCTGGTCGCTCGGGCCCACCCCCACGGCCCAATCGGGGCGGCTGCACCTGGTCGCGCATTTTGGTGACGCGCCGCTTGCCGACGTGCCGCCGGCGCCGGGGCAACTGTTGCATACCGACGGCATCACGGTCTCGGGCAACGGCAACTGGACCCTGGCGCACGGCGCAGTTGTACTGGCACACGAAAAGGCGCGCAATGCATAACCACTGGAGTAGCGCCGACATCGGCGCGCTGGAGCGCCTGTGCGCGCATTACGGCATTGGCACGCACTTCCACGACGTCTGGGGCCACCACCAACCCGTGCGCCATGACGCGCTGTTGGCGCTGCTGTCCGAGTTCGACCCCGATATCAAGATGCCCGATGACCTGGGTCCCGCGCTGGACAGGGCATCGGACGCCATCTGGGACGAGCACATTACGCCAGTCGTAGCGATACAGGACACGACCGGGACCTGGGGCGTGCGCCTGCGCATGACCGCTGGCGCCCAGCGGTTGCATTGGCGTCTGGTCGATGAGTCGGATCGCCTTTTGCAGCAAGGCGAGCGCGACGCGGCAACCCTGCACCAGAGCGCCCAGACCGAGCGTGACGGCGTCGCATGGTGCGAGCGGCAGTTGCAGCTGGATCTGCCCCTGCCGGCCGGCTATTACCGGCTATGCGTCGACGGCATCGGCCACCCAGGTGAGCACAGCGCCCTGGTGGTCTGCGCGCCAGCGCGGTGTTACCGGCCAGCGGCCACGTGCGATGGCGGACGTATCTGGGGGCCAGCCGTGCAACTGTATGCGTTGCGCTCCCAGAGAAATTGGGGTATCGGCGACTTCGGCGACCTGCTGCAACTGGTGCAGCAGATGGCCGCACAAGGGGCCGACATCATCGGGCTCAATCCCCTGCACGCCCTGTTTGTGCACAACCCGGCACATGCGAGCCCATACAGCCCATCGTCTCGACGCCAAATCAACGTGTTGTACATCGATGTGCCGGCAGTGGCCGAGTTCGCGCATTGCGAGCGCGCCCGCCAGCGGGTAGTTGCGCCGGATTTCCAGCAGCAGCTGGCACAGCTGCGCACGAAGACGCTGGTCGACTACCCGGGCGTCGCAGCGGCCAAACTGGACGTGCTCGAACTACTTTTCAGCCATTTTTCCGAGCACCACCTGGGGGTGGACGGAGCCGCAGCGGACGACCATGGTCAGGCATTTGTCGACTTTGTCGCGCGCGGTGGCCAAGCACTGCGTCACCACTGCCTGTTCGAGGCCATTCAGATCCACCTGCATGCGGCGGACGCATCGGTGTGGGGTTGGCCGGCCTGGCCGCTGCAATGGCGCGAGCCGGATAGCACGGCGGTACAGGCGTTTGCACATGTACATGCCGAACGCATTCGCTTCTACCAGTACCTGCAATGGCTGGCGACGCAACAGCTCGACCGTGCACGCGCGGCCTGCGAGGCGCTGGGTATGGGCGTCGGGCTGTACCTCGATCTGGCGGTGTCGGTCGACCGCGGCGGCTCCGACAGCTGGAGCGCCCAGGCATGTTTCGCCAACAATGCCAGCGTGGGCGCGCCCCCGGACGAGTTCAACCCCAATGGGCAAGGCTGGGGCTTGCCACCCCTGCGGCCCGACCGGCTGCGCCAGCATCACTACCAGCTGTTCATCGAGACGCTGCGCAGCGCAATGCACGCCGCCGGAGCTTTGCGCATCGACCATGTAATGGGGCTGATGCGGCTGTTCTGGATTCCCACAGGGCTGTCGGCACGTGACGGCGCCTATGTCCATTACGCGGTCGACGAATTGCTCGCCATCGTGGCGCTGGAAAGCCAGCGCAACCGCTGCATGGTGATCGGCGAGGACCTTGGCACGGTGGCCGACACGATGCGCGAGGCGCTGTCCCGACACGATGTGTTGTCATACCGGCTGCTGTATTTCGAACGCCAGGCTGATGGCCACTTCAAGGCACCAGCCCAATACCCGGGCGCAGCCCTGGCAGCGGTCAGCACCCACGACCTCGCCACGCTGGCAGGCTGGTGGGCCGGGCACGACCTGCAGCAGCGGGTCAGGCTGGGCCTGTATCCGCGCGAGGAACTGTTCGAGAAACAACTGATCGACCGCGCGCTGGAACGGACACGACTCCTGCTCGCGCTGCGACAGGCCGGGCTGCTGTCAACCCAGGCGGTTGCAGACGCAGCGGCCAGCACGGCATTGCCCACCGAGGTCATGCAGGCAGTGCATGTGCACCTGGCCGGCGCGCCGTCGGCCGTTTTGATGGTGCAACTGGAAGATGCCCTTTCGGTGACCGACCAGATCAACATGCCGTCCACCGTCGATACGTATCCCAACTGGCGGCGCAAATTGCCGATCGACCTCGAGTCGCTGACCAACCATGGGCCGATGCGCGCGCTCTCGCATGCCCTGTGCAGGGTTCGCCCGCGGCAACATGGCAACGCGGCGCCTCGACAGGCGCACGGCGCGCACATCCCGCGTGCCACATACCGCCTGCAGTTCCACAAGGACTTCGGGTTCGATGCGGCAATCCGCATGCTGCCCTACCTCGCCCGCCTGGGCATTAGCCATGTCTACTGCTCGCCGATCCACCGGGCGCGTGCCGGCAGCACGCATGGTTACGACGTGGTCGCCCATGACGAGATCAACCCCGAACTAGGCGGACCGCAAGCGTTCGACCGTTTCTGCCTTGCATTGCAGGAACACGGCATGGGCCAGTTGCTCGACATGGTGCCCAATCACATGGGCGTGCTCGGCGGCGACAACGCCTGGTGGAACGACGTGCTGGAGAACGGCCCTTCGTCTGTCTTCGCGCAGCACTTCGACATCGACTGGCAACCCCTGAACCCTCAGCTCCTTGGCAAGGTCCTGTTGCCGGTGCTGGGCAACCACTACGGCGACGTGCTGACCGGCGGTGAGCTGGCGGTGTTTTTCCAAGTCGACAGCGGCAGCTTCTCACTGCGTTATTTCGACCACGCCTTCGCCGTCGCACCGGAAACCTACGCACTGCTGCTCGAGCCCGCGCTGGCGCGGGTGTCCGACCCCGACCTCGCGGCCAGCCTGGCCAGCGTTGCGGCAGCATTCGGCCACCTGCCCCCGCGCAGTGCGTTGGTGGACACAACACGGCTCGAACGTGCCCGCGACAAGGAACTGCTCAAGGCCCGCCTGAGCCGGCTGGTCACCCGGCATGACGCAGTGGCGTTGGCAATCGCAGCGGTCGTGGCCGAAATCAATGTCGACGACGCACGCGAGGCGCTGCACAACCTTATCGAGGCGCAGGCCTACCGCCTGGCGTACTGGCGCGTGGCCGCCGATGAGATCAACTACCGCCGCTTCTTCGACATCAACGAACTGGCCGCACTGCGCATGGAACGCGAAGACGTGTTCGAGGCCACACAAGGCATGGCACTGGACCTGGCCGCGCGCGGTGTTATCGACGGCCTGCGCATTGACCATCCCGATGGCCTTTACGACCCTGCGCAATACTTCGCACGCCTGCAGGCGGGGTATGCACAACGGGCAGGTCTGATGTTGCCTGAAGTCGACGCTGATGGGCATCCGCCCCGGCCGCTGTATGTCGTGGCCGAGAAGATCGCCGCGGCGCACGAAGAGATACCGCAGGATTGGGCCATCCACGGCACGACCGGCTACCGTTTTGCCAATATTGCCGGCGGTGTGCTGGTCGATACCGATGCGGCCCAGCGCTTTGCGCATATCTGGCGCAACTTCACCGGCGACAGGCGCAGCTTCGACGAGTTGGCACATGCCGGCAAACGCGACATCATGCGATTCGCACTGGCATCCGAACTGCAGGTACTGTCCACCGAGTTAATGCGTATTGCGCATACCGACCGGCGCACGCGCGACTACACCCACAATGAGCTGCGCCGTGCACTGGCCGAGGTGATCGCCTGCATGCCGGTCTACCGCAGCTATATCCGTGAGGCGCCCTCGGAGCAGGACTGCCGCTATATCGAATGGGCGGTGACCGATGCACAACAGCACAGCCAGGACGCCGACCTGTCGATTTTCGGGTTCATTCGACAATGCCTGCTGGGGCAGGCGCTGCCCGGCGCTGGCGACATGTTGCGTGCGCAGGTGCACCGGTTCGCCATCCGGGTGCAGCAATTGAGTGCGCCCGTGACAGCCAAGGGTGTGGAAGATACGGCGTTTTACCGTTATTTCCCGCTCAGCTCGCTCAATGAAGTGGGTGGAGAACCCAGCCACTTCGGCATCACGCCAGCCGATTTTCACGCCGCCAACGCCGATCGACTCGAACGCTGGCCGCACACCATGCTAGCCACCTCGACGCATGACAACAAGCGTTCGGAAGACGTGCGCTGCCGGATCCATGTGTTGTCGGAAATGCCGGCGCACTGGCGTCTGGCGTTAAGACGCTGGCGCCATATGAACCGTGCGGCGCGCACGGACCTGCTGTCCCAGGGCGCCCGTATGACGGCTCCCTCGGCGACTGACGAATATCTGCTGTACCAGACGCTGCTGGGCACGATGCCGGTTGGCGGACCGGCAGCAGATGGGCACACGCCTTATATCGAACGCATCGTGCAATACATGCGCAAGGCCGCGCGCGAAGCCAAGGTGCATACCCGCTGGACGCTGCCCGACGCTGCCTACGAACAGGCGCTGGAACAATTCGTGCGGCAGGTACTGCGCCCGGATCCGCACAACGCCTTCCTGTCCGATCTGCTGGCACTGACCGACACGATCGCCTGGTTCGGCGCCTTCAACAGCCTGTGCACGGTGTTGCTCAAGTACAGCTGTCCGGGTGTGCCCGACCTGTACCAAGGCATGGAAACCATCAAGCTGACCCTGGTGGATCCGGACAACCGCTCACCGGTCGACTATGACGCATTGGCCGCGACGCTGACCGCACTGCAGGCGATGGAAGCGCGGCAAGCACCGACGTTGCTGGTCAATCCGCTCGATGGGCGTGCCAAGATGTGGGTCACTTGGCGCATGTTGGCTCTGCGCCGGCAACACGAGGCATTGCTGCGCGACGGCGATTACACCGCCTTGTCCGCTGTGGGTGGCGCTGCGGAGCACGTCATGGCGTTCACACGCCGTCATGGCGACGCTACGCTGTTGGTGATCGTGCCGCGCCTGCTCTCCCGACTGCTGGAGCGCGACCGGAGTGCACCGGTGGGGGCGAGCGTGTGGTCGGATACCTGTGTGGAGCTGGACATGCCCGATGGCGTCCGCCTCACCGATGTGTTGTCCGGCACGGAGGTACAGGTGCGCGACGGGCGGATTCACCTGTCGCAGGCCCTCGGCGCTTTTCCGATGGCTGCCTTCCTGGCCGAAAAATGACGATCGTCAATAGCCTGACCGCTGGCAGGGCAACCACCGCTCCAGCCGAGCCGGGTCACAGCCAGAGCCGAAGCCGGTAAAATACGGGGCGGGCGCGCGGTTCTGTCGCCGCCAGTCCTCCCCGGCTCGTCGGCGCTCCGCCTGGCACGTTGCCTTCCCCCCAAGTTCACCCAGGTCCGTGCATGCCCGTCATTACCAGTGAAGTCGTCTATCTCCTGCTGATCTTCGGATTGCTGGTGATTCCACGCGCACTGCAACGGTTCCGTATTCCGGCACCGCTGACCAGCTTTGCATTCGGCATGCTGGCGGCTGTTTTCCTGGTCGGATTCAGCCAGGACGCCACGCTGGCGTTGCTGGCCACGCTGGGCATATCGTCATTGTTCCTGTTTGCGGGTCTGGAGGTCCAGATAGACGAGTTGAAGCGTGCCAAGTGGCCTTTGCTGAGCCACTTGCTGGCACGCGCGATCACGTTGACGGCTACGGCTTTTCTGGCGATCCATTTCCTGGATATGTCGTGGCAGGTGTCTGCATTGCTGGCACTGGCCCTGCTGACGCCATCCACCGGTTTCATTCTGGACACCCTGTCGAATCTGGGCCTGACCGAGGACGAACGTTACTGGGTCACTGTCAAGGCCGTCGGTGGTGAGCTGCTGGCGCTGCTGGTGCTGTTCGTGGTGCTGCAATCGGGCTCGATGGAACGCCTGGCTTCGGCGTCGGGAGCGCTGGTGCTGATGATCGTCGGCATGCCGCTGCTATTCATCGGCCTGGGCCGATTGGTGCTGCCCCATGCGCCCGGATCGGAATTCTCGCTACTGGTCATGGTAGGGCTGATTGCTGCCTACATCACTTACCACCTGGGCGTTTATTACCTGGTGGGCGCCTTCCTCGCGGGGTTCATTGCGCGGCTGTTGCGCCAGCGCATGCCATTGCTGGCATCGGATCAGAATCTGCGCGCCATCCAGATGTTCGCGTCGTTCTTCGTCCCGTTCTACTTCTTCTACATGGGCATGCGGGTGCCATCGGGCGCGATCAGCTGGGAGGCATTGTGGTGGGGCCTGGGCATGACACTGGTGGTACTGCCGCTGCGTATCGGAACGATCTGGCTGCACCGGCGCATGACGGGCGGTGAAACCATGAAAGGCAGCCTGCGCGTGGCCACCGCGCTGACGCCGACGCTGATCTTCACACTGGTGCTGGCGACCATTCTGCGCGAACGTTTCCAGGTCTCCGACTCTCTGTACGGCGCTTTGCTGATCTATGCAGGCGTCTCAACCCTGCTGCCCTCGCTGGTGCTGGCCAAGCCGATGGATTTCAACGTGCTGGTCGGCCCGCTGCCGGAGTCGTACCATCCGACATCCAAGAGCCACAAAGCCGATGCGGACGCAGCAAGCGATCAGCTGCGGCCAGCGTCCGAGGCCACTTCGGCCCCATTGGATTCGACCATGGACCCATCTTCGGGCTCTCGACCGCACGCAGGCTGATCGTCGCGGCGCTGCTGGTGCACCGTCAGCTGCTGAAACGGAATTGCGATGCCACGCGCGTCGAAGGCGCGCTTGAGGCGCAGCAGGTAGGCGCGGCGCACCGCCCATTGCGATAGTGCAACCACCCGCAACCGGGCCCGAATCTTGACAGCTGAGTCGCCCCAGTCCTGTACGCCGGCGATCTCCAGGTCTTCCTGGATCTGCGCTGCAAACTCGGCATCCTGGCGCATCTGCGCACCAACCTCGCGCATGATCTCCATTACCTGATCGAGGTCGGCGTCGTACCCGACACCGATATCGATCACGGCATGGGCGAATCCCCGGCTCATGTTGACGACGGTCGAAATGGTGCCGTTGGGAATGAAATACACATTGCCGCTGTAGTCGCGCAACCGCACATAACGCAGCGTCACCTCCTCCACCGAGCCACTGAACTCACCGAGTTGGACCACATCGCCCTGGCGAATCTGGTTCTCGACCAGCAGGAACAGACCGGTCACATAGTCCTTGACCAGGCTCTGCGCGCCAAAACCTACAGCCAGGCCCACGACACCGGCGGCCCCGAGGATCGGGGCCACTGACACGCCCAGCTCGGACAACACGGCGATGAATGTGATGAGGCTGATCACCACCGTGACGATGTGGCGGAAAACCCGGTTCAATGTTTCCCCCCGCTTGATCGCCTCCGCCTCGTCGAAACGAACAGCGATACGCAAGCGCAACGCCCGCAATGCCCGTCGTGTGACGCTGAGCGCAAGCCACGCCACCAGAACGATGCCGATGATGCGCGCGCCGGACACCGCCAGCACGCCCAGGCTGTGCCAGACGCGCACGGCGGTTTCCACCATGGTCTCGTTCATGCGTCCCCACCCTTGTCCTGCTGCGCACCGATCGCGCTCAATGATGTGTCGGTCCATACGGGATGTTTCGCCATCACGGCCGCAAACCAGCTGCTGCCCTGCCAATACATCAACCATCGGCGCAGGCTCGACAAGGACGCCGTTTCAAACCACTCCGGCTCCACCATCGCGAACTGCCGGATGAAAGGAAACACCGCCGCGTCGGCCCAGCCGGCCTGGCCTCCGCCAATAAAAGGCTGGTCATCCAGCAGCACGTTCAATGGCCCGACATACGCTGCAACGGCGTTGTCGCGATGCACTTGCTGCGATAGATCAGGGTGCCGCGGCGCGTACTTGTAGCGGTCCAGCAGAAGCTTGAACACGCTGTCATTGCGCGTGACCCATTGCCGCGCCGCATCTTGCCCCTGCGTTGCCAGCCATGCCAGCGGGTCGTGCTGGCGCAACGCCCACAACATGATGTCCAGGCTTTCGTCGATCACGCGACCATCGGGCAATTGCAGCACCGGGACCGTCGCCTTCGGCGACAGGGCCAGCAACGCGGCAGGTTTGTCGCGCAGCGCCACCTCCCGTAGTTGCACCGCGACGCTCGCCACATGCAAAGCCAGCCGTGCGCGCATGGCGTAGGGACAGCGACGAAAGGAATACAGAACGGGATCGACCAGAGCGCGCGACATGTTTTGCGCCTGTGAAACGTTCAGGATGGCCGTCAGCCAGTACCGTCAGTTCGAACCGTTTTTGAGCGCGATCTGATCATTGAGCGTCCAGTAGTCATACAGGTAGCCAATGCCAAACAAACCCAGTGTCAGGAAGTACAAGATGCCCGTGAACCATTTGCCCATGTACATCCTGTGCACACCGAACATGCCGAGAAACGTCAGCAACACCCACGCGACGGAGTAGTTGACCGGACCGGGCCGGAACCGGATGTCAGCCTGCCGATCCATCGACGGAATCAGAAACAGGTCGATCAATCGGCCGATGCCCAGCAGGCCCAGCGTAAAGAACCAGATCGTCCCGGTCACTGGCTTGCCGTAGTAGAAGCGGTGCGCCCCAGTGAAGCCAAAGACCCACAAGGCATAACCGACCAACTTCGAATGGGTATCACGTTCTTGCACCATCATGGTCTCCTTTTCACGTCGTGGTTGCGCGTGCGGCAACCACGACGCGTCAATGACGACATGATTGTGGCACGCGTGTCGGCCAGCGCTGCGGTCCTGGCGTTGCCATGGTCGTGGCGTTCGGCACAGGTCGCATCGATGGCCTGGCAGAGGCACGCAGGCGCGACCGAAATTGCCATTCTCAAGTGGTCAATCGCACCCGTTTGCCGCATCGTGTGTTCACGACGGGTCTGACTTCCCCGGGAAATGGCGTAACGGTCAATGCGAGGCCGGCCGATCTTGACGACCCTCCAACGCGTGCAACCAATGAAAGCGAGCGACCAAGAAAAAAGGACTTAGCCTTTTGGGCTAAGTCCTTGAATCATTTGGTGGGTCGTGCGTGACTCGAACACGCGACCTACGGATTAAAAGTCCGCTGCTCTACCAACTGAGCTAACGACCCACAGTCTCTTTACAGCTCGGTTTGTGCCGCCCTGCGAAGCCTCAAATTATAACCAGAAAAAATCGCGTTTCTGAACGCGACTCAACTCTGATTTGCAATCTCGTTGAGAACCCATCCCGCCGCACATTGTCCAAAGGTTGCGGTCACGCTCACCATCGATCCGTAGCCATGGCAGTTCAACGATCCATCGGACTCGATGGCGCAAGAGGGGTCGACAGCCTGCACCGGTTCACGGCTGAATACGCAGCGCACACCCATCGTACGACCGGTGCCCGGCGCGCCGTGCCCCTTGCGCAACAGGTTTCGCATCCGCGCCAGCAAAGGGTCATGGGTGCTCTGCGATAGATCGTCGATGTCGACCTTGTGCGCTTGGCGCTTGCCGCCCGCCGCGCCTACCGTGATGAAGATGGTCCTGGTCTGTCGCGCCCAGTCGGCCATCGCCACCTTGGCACGCACCTGGTCGCACGCATCGACAACGGCATCGACCGGGCCGGGCAACACTGCAGGCCAATTGGCGGCGTCGACAAACTCCTCCACACCGTGAACCACGCAGACGGGATTGATCTGGGCGATACGCTCGCGCATCGCCTGGACCTTGGCCTGCCCGAGCGTGTTGTGCAATGCATGGACCTGCCGATTGATATTCGACTCCGCGACATGGTCGAGATCGACCAGCGTCAATGCGCCGACACCACTGCGTGCCAGGGTTTCCGCCGTCCACGAACCAACGCCGCCGATGCCGACAACGGCCACGTGCGACTGACGAATGCGCGCGGCCGCCGCAACACCGAACAGCCGCTCCATGCCGCCGAATCGGCGCGACAGGTCGGCGTCAACTTCAACCGCAACAGGATCGGTCATGGGTCAAATTGAAAAGAGGTGCATGCAGGCCCGACCGTGCGGCCGGACCTGGTGGCATGCCCATCAACGCAGTCGCGCGAGGCGTTCCTTGCCCGCCTTGGCGGCCTCGGATTGCGGATAACTGCGCGACAACTCATCGAGCGTCTTGCCCGCGCCCGAGACATCCTTGAGTTCGATCTGGCAATTAGCAATCGACAGCAAGGCTTCTGCCGCACGCACATGGTCCGGCGCCGCCTTGAGCATGATGCGGAAGTTGACAATCGCATCCTTGTAGTCGCGCGTCGCGTACTGCGCATTGCCCAGCCAGAACAGCGCGGAAGGCAGAAATCCGCTCTTCGGATACCGGCTCATGAGCCCCTGGAAGTCGGTTTGCGCGCCCGCAAAATCACCACTGCGAAACAGTCCCAGTGCGGCCTCGTAGGCCCGACGCTCGCCTGGCTCGGCCATGATCTCGCGCTCGTCGACGATCACCGTGGTCGGTTCGAGCTGGCTCACACGCTCCTCGACACCCCGGGCCAGCTCCTGCTGGCGCTGGGCGATCTCTTTTTGTTCGCGCTGCATCTCGGACAACTCGCGGCTGAACTTCTCTCGCTGGCCGTTGCTGCGCGCCAGCTCGGAGCGCAGTGCCTCAATCTGATTTTGCAGGTCGAGCAATGAGCGCCGCAACTGGGCGCTTTCGTCTGATGTCACGCGCAACAACTCGTTGTGCGATTCCACCAGTCGTTGCACCGCGCTCTCAGAGGCCAGGCGATTGGCCTCCATGCGTTGGCGCACTTCCAAAACAGCCTTGCGCGCCCCATCGTCTTCAAACAACGCGGCCTGAGCGTGCCCCATCCACAGGCTGCTTCCAAGCACCATGCTCAGCACAATACGGTTCTTCATCACGCGGCTCCCGAAGCTGGTTATCGGTAGATGATTTCGGCGCGACGGTTCTGCGCCATGGATGCTTCATCCGCACCCAGCACCGCCGGTTTTTCCTTGCCGTAACTGACCGCTTCCAATTGGGCATCGGCGACCCCCAGCAAACCAAGCGCGCGGCGCACCGCCTCAGCGCGCTTTTGGCCCAACGCCAGGTTGTACTCACGGCCACCCGCATCGTCGGTATGCCCTTCGATCACTGCATGGCGACTTTTCTCGGCCCTGAGGTGACGCGCATGGGTCTCGATCATGGACTGGAAGTCCGGCTTGATGACGAAGCTGTCATAGTCGAAATAAATGATACGCGGGCCCTCCTGAATGGCCGCGTTTGCGCGTGATTTGGTCAGATCGACTGCAGCAACATCGGAATTAGCCATTGCCCCGGCGCTGCCGGCGGCACCGGCCGCGCCGCCCGCTCCGGCGGCACCCTGTGCGCCCACCGGTGTGCCCGTCTTGTCCTCCACGGCAACATCGTCAAGCTTGACTGACGACCCGCAACCGACCAGCAATGCGGCGCACGATAGGGCCAGCAAAAATCTCTTCATCCGTGTTCTCCTGTTGATGTCATTGTTTCTGAAGCGGGCCCCAGTCCGGCTCGCGTATCTCGCCGGTGGGCCCAGCCAACCGTGTCTTGATACGTCCGTCGAGCGTCGTGGTTGTCAGGCTTTCCCGACCTTGCGCCGAAGTTGCGTAGATGATGAGGCGCCCGTTAGGCGCAAAGCTCGGGCTTTCGTCTGACGATGTGTCGGTGATCGCCACCGTACTGCCGCTGGCAAGGTCCATCATGTGTAGCCGAAAAGCACCACTCACCCCGGAAATATAGGCCAGTGATTTACCATCGGGACTGATGGCCGGGGAAATATTGTAACTTCCAGTAAAGGTTACGCGTTCGACATTGCCGCCCTTGGCCGACATGCGATAGATCTGGGGTGAACCACCGCGGTCACTGACGAAATAGATCGTACTGGCATCGGGCGTAAACACCGGCTCGGTATCGATGCTCGATGACTGTGACAGGCGCCGGGGCTCGCCGCCCTGGGCATCGATCAGATACAACTGCGACCCACCGTCACGGCTCAGTGTCACCGCCAGCGTACTTCCATCGGGCGACCAGGCTGGGGCGCTGTTGGAGCCCCTGAAGTTGGCCAGCAATCGCCGCTTGCCGGTGGCGACTTCATGCACGTAGACCACCGGCTTGCGCGACTCGAACGACACGTAGGCCAACTGACCGCCCAGCGGCGACCACGCTGGCGAAATGATGGGCTCCGAACTGGCCAGCGCTGACTGGGCATTCTCGCCATCGGCGTCGGCGATCCACAGCGTATAGCGCTGTGAAACTTTGGTCACGTAGGCCAGGCGGGTCGAGAAAATTCCCTTGTCGCCGGTCAGCTTTTCATAAACAAAATCGGCAATGCGGTGCGCGGATTGACGCAGGTCGCCTGGCGCCACGGCGTAGCTTTGCCCGCCGAGATCCTGTCCGCGGGTCAGGTCCCATAAACGGAACCGCACATCGAAGCGTCCGTCAGCCAACCGGGTCACACTGCCGGCGACCAGCGAATCGGCACCCTTCTGGCGCCACGCCGTCAACTCGGGTCGCGACAGCTCATCCATGGAACCGAGCACCAGATCGGTGCTGCGAAACTGGCCGCTGCGTTCCAGGTCGGCCTGCACGATCGCCGATATTTTCTGCGGCATGCCCTCCTGGCCGCGGAACGGCGCAATGGCAATCGGCAATTGCGTCAGCCCGACGCCGGACACCTCGATACGCAATTGCGCTGCAGCAGGCAATGCGGACGCCAGAGCGCAACTGACAGCGACCAACCGAAGGACAGCGCAGGCGCGTTGAAACAGACTTGGGATCATGGAGGGGAAGGGTTGTGGAATTTGCACGTACGGGCGAATTTGACTTGCGCACGAGCCTACCATGCGGGCGGGCCGGCCACGGCGCAACACGAAAAGGCACGCGAACCCGGGGGCCGCAGGCCGTCCGGACGATGCCCCGATAATAAACCCTCCCGATTTAGCGACCATGATCTCCACACCCCCAACCACGTACCCCGTAGCTGTGGCAGCGCGCTGCCGCCCCAGGGCATGGCTGCCCGCTGCGGCTGTGGTGATAGCGGCGCCTCGACCTTGACACAGGATCCCGCCACAGCTCAGGCCGGTAGTCTGCTCAATCGGCTGGGACGCCTGTGGCCCTACTTCGGCCAGCCTGTATGGGTGTGGGTAGTTGCGGCTTGCGCCACCCTGGTACTGGCGTTGTCCGAACCCCTGATCCCGGCCCTGCTGCAGCCACTGCTGGACCGCGGCTTTCAAAACGGGAAACTGCCATTGTGGTCGGTGCCGATCGCGCTCATTTTGCTGTTTGCAGTGCGCGGCGTGTGCAGTTTTACCGCGCAACTGGCCATGACCAGGATCACCAGTTCCGGCCTCGTCGTTCTGCGCAAGGCCATGTTCGACAAGTTACTCGACGCACGCCTGACCATGTTCAGCGGCCAGACCTCCAGTTCGCTGGCCAACACCATCGTCTATGAAGTGCAAAGCGGGTCCACACTGCTGGTCGGTGCGCTGATGACCCTGACCCGCAACAGCCTCACGCTGCTGGCCCTGCTCGGGTACCTGATGTACCTGAACTGGAAACTGACGCTGATTGTGGTGTTCCTGTTTCCGGCAGTGGCCTATGTCATGCGCACCCTGTCGCGCCGCCTGTACCGGGTGACCCGCAACAGCCAGCAGGCAACCGACCACCTGGCCTATGTGGTCGAGGAAAACGTACTGGCCCATCGCGACATCCGGTTGCAGGCGGCGCAACAATCGCAGTCGAATCGATTTGCCGAGCTCAGCGACGGCTTGCGCCGCCTATCCATGAAGTCAACGGCAGCGTCTGCGGCAATGACACCGCTGACCCAGATGCTGGCGGCGGTGGCGCTGTCAGCGGTCATCACCGTGGCGTTGATGCAAAGTGCCGACAAAACGACCTCGGTGGGCGGCTTCGTCGCCTTCGTCACCGCCATGCTGATGCTGATCGCGCCACTCAAGCACCTGACCGAGGTCGCCAACCCGATTACCCGGGGATTGGCCGCCATGGAGCGCGGCCTGGACATGATGGCCACCACGCCCGACGAGACCGGTGGCACTTTCGTGATGGCGCGCGCGCAAGGCATGATCCGCTTCGACAACACCAGTGTGTCCTACGCAGAGAATCTGGCGCCAGCGCTCGACCGGTTCAGCCTGGAGGTGGCGGCTGGTGAGACTGTTGCCCTGGTGGGTGCGTCGGGGTCGGGCAAGTCCACGCTGGTCAACCTGTTGCCGCGGTTCATCGAGCCAAGCGCCGGCGGCGTATTCCTGGACGGCCATGAGTTGCGCCAGTGGGACCTGAATTCGCTGCGAACCCAGTTTGCACTTGTCAGCCAGCATGTGCTGATGCTCAACGACACGATCTCGGTGAACGTGGCGCTTGGCCAACCCATGGACCGCGATAAGGTCGCGTACTGCCTTGCGGCGGCCAATCTGCAGAACCTGGTCGACGAGCTGCCGCAAGGCATCGACACAGTTGTGGGACACAACGCGATGCAATTATCCGGCGGCCAGCGTCAGCGCCTGGCCATCGCGCGCGCGCTGTACAAGGACGCGCCGGTGCTGATCCTCGACGAAGCCACCTCGGCGCTGGACGCAGAATCCGAGCGCGCCGTTCAGGAGGCACTGCAACGCCTGATGCAGAAGCGAACCACGCTGGTCATCGCCCACCGACTGTCCACGGTGCAGCATGCCGACCGAATTGTCGTGATGGACAGCGGACGCATCGTCGAAGTCGGGCAGCATGCGACATTGCTGGCGGCAGACGGTCTATACGCGCGCCTGTACAACCTGGGCCTGGGTGGCAGCGGCGACACGGAGGCCACCGTTGCCAGTCCTGCGCTCGCCTGACCGCCCCCAAGCCTTACGGCTCGACCGAGCGTAACGGGCGGGCTCAGTCGGCCAGGCAGATCGTCAACACGGCCGAACTGTCGACTACAGCCGTGAGCGCGTGCGGCGCACCGCGCCTTAGATGAATGAAGTCGGCCGGACCGAGCTCGCGCGTCCCGTGCGGCGTATGCAGGGTGATCCGCCCTTCCAGGCACAACAGCGTGATTTCACCCTGCACGTAGTGTTCAGGCATGGTTTTTCCGGCCGCCAGCACGATGCGTACCACCTCGAGTTGCTCGGCCTTGATGATGGCGGTGGTGCGTTCGTCGGGCAAGCTTTGCGCGAACGGCGACAGGTTGACGACCTGTCCGGATTGGGCATGAGGCTGGGCCATGGTGGGTAACTCCTGGGTCTGGGCGGTGCATGAAGATGCATCGTATTGTCCGAGTGCTGTACTCGTCAATTGATGCAGGTCAGATGTGGCGCCCCGGGAATACCCTATGCTCACGGCCATCGCAAGTCGGTATCACGCCTGAAATCTGCCGAAACTTCGTGTTTCCGGTGACTCAGGCTCGTACCGGGCCGCCGATCCCTGTGCCTGATGCCGTCGGACATTATTCGCACATCCGAACTTCCGGCACAACACTGACCAAAGGACTTGTGATGATTTCGAACAGGCGCGTATTCATGATGACGGTCGCAACGGCAGGGGCCGGCGCGGCCCTGCTGACCACGGCAGCACTGGCGCAGGCCAAGCTGGACGAGAAAGATCCGCAAGCCATTGCCCTGGGATATGTCGCAGACGCGACCAAGGCCGACAAGAAGAAGTACCCGAAACATACCGCTGAACAGATCTGCAGCAACTGCGCGCTGTACCAGGGTAAAGCGGCCGATGCGGCCGCTCCATGTACGCTGTTTGCCGGTAAACAGGTGCCGGGCAAGGCCTGGTGCGGCGCCTGGGTGAAGAAGGCCTGAGGCTGGCAAAACTCTGGAAAAACGACGCACAGGCACACGGTGCCCGTGCTGGCATCACAGCAAGATGATGTCGTATTGCTCCTGCCCCATTGCGGTCTCGCTTTGCAACGACACCGACTTGCCAATGAACGCGATCAAGCCAGCCAGGTGCTGGCTTTCTTCGTCCAGGAACAGCTCAATCACCTTGGGCGATGCTACGACGCGAAACTCGCGCGGATTGAACTGGCGCGCTTCGCGCAGGATTTCTCGCAAAATGTCGTAGGCTACGCTGCGCGCCGTCTTGACGCTGCCCTTGCCCTGACAGACGGCGCAGGGTTCGCACAGCATATGGGCCAGAGATTCACGGATGCGTTTACGTGTCATCTCGACCAGGCCGAGTTGCGAAAATCCTCCGGCCATGGTCTTGACCCGGTCGCGCGCCAACTGCTTGCGGAACTCGGCCAGTACGGCATCGCGATGGTCCTCGCGCGCCATGTCGATGAAGTCGACGATGATGATCCCACCCAGGTTACGCAGGCGCAGTTGGCGCGCAATGGCCTGCGCCGCCTCTAGGTTGGTCTTGAAGATGGTGTCATCGAAATTACGCGCACCGACGTAGCCACCAGTGTTGACGTCCATCGTTGTCAACGCCTCGGTCTGGTCGACGATCAGGTACCCCCCCGACTTCAACTCGACCCGCCGCCCCAGCGCACGCGCAATCTCCTCATCGATGCCATACAGGTCGAAAATCGGACGCTCGCCTTTGTAATGCTGCAACTTGCCGACTGCGGACGGCATGAATTCACGGCCAAATGCGGTCAGCATCTCGAACTGTTCGCGCGAATCGACCCGGATCGACTGGGTCAACTCACCGGTCAGGTCGCGCAGCACCCGCTGAATCAGATTCAGGTCCTGGTGCAACAACGATCCAGGCGCAAGGCGTGTCGACCCCTGCTTGATGCCGGCCCAGGCCTTGCGCAGGTAAGAGATGTCTTCCGCCAGTTCGGCATCGGTCGCATCCTCGCCATTGGTGCGCAGGATGAAACCACCGCCGTCGGGCTGGGTCAGCATTTGCAGCCGGTTGCGCAACTCGTCGCGCAGCCCTGACGCAATTTTCTGCGACACGCCTATATGGTCGTCCTGTGGCAAAAAGACCAGCAGCCGCCCTGCCACACTGATCTGGGTCGACAAACGCGCGCCCTTGTTGCCAATCGGGTCCTTGATGACCTGCACGGTCAGCGATTGCCCCTCGAAAACCTGGCGCTCGATCGGGATCTGCGGCTGGGCTGAACGGGCGACCTGGGGCGGTTCGCCCTCGGGTTGCCGATGCCAGACATCGGCCACATGCAGGAACGCTGCCCGCTCCAGACCGATGTCGATGAAGGCCGACTGCATGCCGGGCAACACCCGGACCACCTTGCCCTGGTAAACGTTGCCAACCAGGCCGCGCTCAAGGGTACGCTCCACATGCAACTCCTGCACCACGCCGTTTTCCACCACCGCGACCCGGGTTTCCTGCGGCGACCAGTTGATCAATATGTCCTGCTGCATGGGGCTGGAAGGTCTCTTTAGGGGTGTCCCACCCGATGGCCGAACCGCAGCAGCAGCTGTGCGGTTTCGAACAGGGGCAGTCCCATGATGCCGGAGTAACTGCCGCTGATGCGACTGATGAATGCGGCCGCGCGGCCTTGTACTGCATATGCGCCCGCCTTGCCCATCGGTTCGCCCGAGGCGACATAGGACCGGATCTGCGCCGCGCTCATGGGTGCAAATGCCACCCGCGACACACTGAGCGCGGCACCCTGCCTGCGCTCGGTTGCCATGGCCACCGCGGTCAGGACCCGGTGGCTGCGTCCGCCGAGCCGGCGCAGCATGTCGCCGGCCTCGGCATGATCGGTCGGCTTGCCCAGGATCTGGCGCCCGAGCGCCACTGTCGTATCGGCGCACAGGACAGGTGCCGGCGGAAGGCCCCGTCGTTTGCGTCGCGCCAACGCCGCATCGAGCTTGAGTCCGGTCACCCGAACGACATAGTGCGACGGTGATTCGCCGGGCAGCATGGCTTCGAGTCCTTCTGCATCCTCTTCGGCATCGGCCAGCAGCAGTTCGTGGCGCACCGCGAGTTGATCGAGCAGTTGGCTGCGCCGCGGACTCTGCGAGGCCAGATAGATGAAGGCTGTCATGGCGCAGGGCGTCTCGTCGTCATTCGCGATGGTAAGGATGGTTGGCGTTGACCGACCACGCCCGGTACAGCTGCTCAACCAGCAGCACCCGCGCAAACGCATGGGGCAAGGTCAGGTCCGATAGCCGCAGCCGCTCATGGGCGGCTTGCTTGAATACCGGATCGAGCCCGTCCGGACCACCGATCACAAGCGCCACGTCGTCGGCACCGAGTTGCCATTGCTGGAGTCGGGAGGCTAGCGCCATCGTGGTGACCGACGTTCCGTGCTCGTCGAGCACCACGATACGGCTGCCGGGACTGATGGCAGCCTCAATCCGGCTGCGCTCCGCAGCCAGAATACCGGACAGGGTCTGCGATGACCGCGCCTGCGTCTTGACAGCCTTGAGTTCGAGCCGCAATTCGGGAGGAAACCGCTTCGCGTAGTCGTCCCAGGCTGTCTGGGCCCAGGCTGGCAATCGCTGGCCGACGGCGACTACGACCAGCTTCATGGGCGCGCGGTCAGGCTTTGCGTGGAGCTGCTTTTTTGGCGGGAGCCTTGCCAGCGGCCTTTTTGGCAACCACTTTGGCAGGTGCCTTGACCGGCGCCCTTGCCGGTGCTCTTGCTGGCGCTTTTGCCGGCACGGCCGTTGCGCCGCGCGGTTTGACTGCGGGTGCCTTCTTGGTAGCAGGCTTCTTGCCCACAACCAGACGCTTGACGGGCGCCTGCGGCGCAACTGGACGCTCCGGGGCAATCGGGCGCTCTGGAGCTTTCTTGCGTGCAAGCTTGCCGGTAGCCGTCCTGGCTGCGCTTGGTGGCTTCACACCACCCCTGACCACGGCCATCTTGCGGCCTGTTGTTGGCTTGGGCGCAGGTTCTTTTATCGCCACGGCCTTCACCGCGGGTTTATTGGATCCGAATTTCAGTCGTATCGGTTTCTCGCCCCACAACTCCTCAAGGTTGTAATAGGAGCGGAACGTGGGCTGCATGATGTGCACCACCGCCTGCGCGCAGTCGACGATGATCCATTCACCATTGGCCTCGCCTTCGACGCGGGGCTTGGGGAAACCCGCCTCGCGGACGGCGTCGCGCACGCTTGCGGCAAGCGCCTTGGTCTGACGATTCGAGGTGCCGGATGCCACGATGACCCGCTCGAACAATGACGACAGATGCTCAGTGTCGAATACCTGGATATCCTGGGCCTTGACATCCTCGAGCCCGTCGACGATGGCTCGCTGGAGTTTCTGGGTATCACGTTTGGCGGCAGTTTCAGTGGTCATCAAGTAGCTTGGTATAGGCGATGGAGAACAATATACCGCGCAACCGCGTCACAGACCAGAGGAACAATACTCTGGCCGGTACTGGCGCGGTGACGGATATCGGTGGCGCTGGTGTCGGAGACCGGCAATTGCAGCTGCAAGAAGCGCTCGCGCAGACCGTCTGGAGGATCAAACCGGGTGGTCGCAATCAATGGATCGGCTCGTTCGGCAACGCAGATTGTAGCGAGCGCCACCACCTGCTCCGATTCCCGCCACTTGTCCAGTGCCTGTGCCTGATCCTGGCCGATGATCAGGAACAGTTCAGCGTGGGGCTGCTCTGCCTGCAACGCACGCAGTGTGTCGATGGTGTAGCTCGCTCCTTCGCGCGCAATTTCACGGGTATCGACCCGCACACCGGGCAGATCGGAGAACGCCAGCCGCGCCATCGCGACCCGATGTTCCGCGTCTGACAACGGTCGACTCTTGTGCCAGGCGTGCCCGGTTGGGACCACCAGCAGTTGATCGAGCCGCACCTGCGCCAGCGCGCTTTCAACTATCAGCCGGTGGCTGGCGTGTGGCGGATCGAACGCACCGCCGAACACGCCAACACGCTGCACGAGGCCCGCCGCCCTGGTCAAACCCAATCCCTTGGCACCAGGAACTTGTGCACCAGATCGTGCTCCGGCGAACCCGGTTCGGGTTGCTCCCGGTACGACCAGCGTACCAGTGGCGGCATCGACAACAGGATCGATTCGGTTCGCCCACCCGACTGCAGGCCGAAATGGGTGCCACGGTCCCAGACCAGGTTGAATTCCACGTAACGACCGCGACGGTAGAGCTGAAACTCCCGCTCCCGCTCGCCATAGGGCAGGCCGATTCGACGTTGCACTATCGGCAGGTAGGCATCCAGAAACGCATCGCCCACGGCCCGCTGCAGCGCAAACGCCCCCTCGAAGTCGGATGCACCATGGTCATCGAAGAATATGCCGCCCACACCACGCTGTTCCTGCCGGTGCTTGAGGTAAAAGTAGTCGTCACACCAGCGCTTGAAACGCGGGAACAGGTCGGCACCGAACGGCGCGAGTGCATTCCGGCAAGTGGTATGGAAATGCACCGCGTCGTCGTCGAACCCGTAATAGGGGGTCAGGTCCATGCCGCCGCCAAACCAGCAAACCTGCTCGGCGGTTCCCGGAAACGCGGCCAGCATACGCACGTTCATGTGCACGGTGGGCACATACGGATTGCGGGGGTGGAACACCAGTGACACCCCGAGAGCCTCGAATGGTGCGCCGGCCAGTTCCGGGCGACCGTGTGTCGCCGATGGCGGAAGCGTTGCGCCCCTTACATGCGAAAAGCCGCAACCGGCGCGCTCGAAAACCGCACCTTGCTCCAGTATGCGTGTCAGGCCATCACCCTGCAGCGGTTCGGTCGTCGGTTTTTCCCAGGCATCGTCGAGGAACGGCTTGCCGTCGATGTCGGCTATCGCGCCACAGATGCGTTGCTGCAAGCCCAGCAAATACTGGCGCACCAGCGGCACCCGGTCGCCCATCGGCAAATCCGGGTCAACGGGCATGGCGTTATGTGGCGCTGCGACGCGGGCTCCGGCTACAGCCATCAGGCCGCCCGGTGTCCGATATCGCCGCGGTATTGCATGCCATCGAACTGGACCTCCCGGACCGCCTCATAGGCCCGCTGCTGCGCCTGTCGAACGTTGTCGGCCAGCGCCGTGACACACAACACGCGACCGCCGGTGGTGAAGACATCGTCCCCGTCGCGCCGCGTGGCGGCGTGGAAGACCATGACGTCTGGCTGCGCGGCCGGCAAGCCGCGAACGCGGTCGTCCGTGCGCGGCTGCTGCGGATAATCCTTTGCCGCCAGCACCACACCGAGCGCAGTGCGCCGGTCCCATTGCAGCTCGATCTGATCGAGCCGGCGGTCGTTGCCGGACTCCGTGGCAGCGAGCAACAACTCGAGCAAATCGGATTTGAGTCGCATCAGGATCGGCTGGGTCTCGGGGTCGCCGAGCCGGCAATTGAACTCCAGCGTGCGGGGCTGCCCCTGGGCGTCGATCATCAGACCGGCATACAGAAATCCGGTATAGGCGATTCCGTCTTTTTCCATGCCGCGGATGGTCGGCAGGATGATCTCGCGCATGGCCTTGGCATGCACCGCAGGTGTGACCACGGCCGCGGGCGAATAGGCGCCCATGCCACCAGTGTTCGGGCCCTGATCGCCGTCAAGCAGGCGCTTGTGGTCCTGGCTGGTGGCCAGCGCCAGCACATTCTTGCCATCGCACATCACGATGAAGCTGGCCTCGTCACCCTCGAGGAACTGCTCGATCACGATCCGGGTGTCCGCCTGTGGCTCTGGCGGCAACATCTGGTCGATTGCGGCATGGGCCTGCTCGACGGTGGTCGCAACTACGACGCCCTTGCCCGCGGCCAGGCCATCGGCCTTGACCACGATGGGTGCGCCCCGCCCGGCGACGAACGCGTGTGCCTGCTCCCGGTCGGAGAAGGTCATGTGCATGGCCGTGGGTATCCCGTGGCGCTGCATGAAATCTTTCGAGAAGGCCTTCGAACTCTCGAGCTGCGCCGCCGCCTTGGTCGGACCGAAAATGCGCAAACCTTTTTCGCGAAACAGATCGACGACACCGGCGGCCAGTGGAACCTCGGGGCCCACCACCGTCAAGCCGATCTTCTCGTTGACCGCCCAGTCGCACAACTGCGCCAGATCGGTGATGTCGACATTGCGGATGCGCTCGGCCTGCGCGGTACCGCCATTGCCTGGTGCTACGAACACCGTCTCGATCCGGTTCGACTGGGCCAGTTTCCAGGCCAGCGCATGCTCGCGGCCACCGCCGCCAATGACCAGTACCTTCATAGCGCAGCGTTGTGGTAGAGCGCCTGCACGTCGTCGAGATCCTCGATGACGTCCAGCAGTTTTTGCATCCGGGCAGCATCGTCGCTATCGAGCTCGACAGGGTTGTCGGCGCGCATGGTGACTTCCGCCACCTCGGCCTTGAAACCCGCCGCATCGAGCGCGATCTGGATCGCCTCGAAGTCGGTCGGCGCGGTCAACACCTCGATAGCACCATCGTCATCGACGATCACGTCATCGGCACCGGCCTCCAGCGCCGCTTCCATCAGCTTCTCTTCGTCGGTTCCCGGGGCGAAGACCAGCTGGCCGCAATGCTTGAACTGGAACGCGACCGAACCTTCGGTGCCCATGTTGCCGCCATATTTGCTGAATGCGTGGCGCACTTCGGCCACCGTGCGGACCCGGTTGTCGGTCATGGTGTCGACAATGATGGCCGCCCCACCGATGCCATAGCCCTCGTAGCGGATTTCCTCGTAGCTGACACCCTCGAGGTTGCCGGTGGCCTTGTCGATGTTGCGCTTGACGGTGTCCGCCGGCAAGTTGGCCGCCTTGGCCTTGTCCACCGCCAGCCGCAGGCGGGGATTGGCGCTCAGGTCGCCCCCGCCGGTGCGGGCGGCCACCATGATTTCACGAATGACACGGGTCCAGACCTTGCCCCTTTTTTCGTCCTGCCGCCCCTTGCGGTGCTGAATATTGGCCCATTTACTGTGTCCTGCCACGCGGAATCCTTCGAAAAATTGGTTACCCTTGACGGAAGATTGTACTTTTGGGAACCTTCATGATCGATCCATTCGTGATTGCGCAACGCGATGACATCCGCTGCTGTGTGCAACCGGACAAAGCCAATCGCCACGGTTTGATCACCGGAGCCACCGGAACCGGCAAGACCATCACCCTGCAAACCATGGCCGAAGCCTTCTCCGGCGCCGGTGTGCCGGTGTTCATGGCCGACGTCAAGGGCGACCTGACCGGCATCTCCCAAGCCGGTACGCTCGGCGACAAACTGGGCAAGATTATCGCGCAGCGCAAGCTGCCCATACCGGTGTTCGCCGCCAGCCCGGTCACGCTGTGGGATGTATTTGGCATTCAGGGCCATCCGGTGCGCGCCACGGTCAGTGATCTTGGGCCATTGTTGCTCGCACGCATGCTCAACCTGAACGACACCCAGGCCGGCGTGCTGCAACTGGTGTTCAAGATCGCCGACGACCAGGGGCTGTTGCTGCTGGACATGAAGGACCTGCGTAGCATGTGCCAGTCTGTCGGGGACAACGCCTCGCAATTCACCACCGCCTACGGCAATATCAGTGCGGCCAGCATCGGCGCCATCCAGCGCGGACTGATGCAGATCGAAAGCCAGGGCGGCGACAAATTTTTCGCCGAGCCCATGCTCAACATCGCCGATTTCATGCAGACCGACGGCAACGGCAAAGGCGTGGTCAACATTCTGGCTGCCGACCAACTGATGAACGCTCCGCGCCTGTACGCCACGTTCCTGTTATGGCTGCTCAGCGAATTGTTCGAGAACCTGCCCGAAGTCGGCGACCAGGACAAGCCCAAACTGGTATTTTTCTTCGACGAGGCGCATCTGCTGTTCGCGGACGCGCCAAAGGCGCTGGTTCAGCGCATCGAACTGGTGGTGCGTCTGGTACGCAGCAAGGGGGTCGGCGTCTATTTCGTAACCCAGAACCCGCTGGACATTCCCGACTCGGTACTGGGGCAGCTTGGCAACCGGGTGCAACACGCGCTGCGGGCCTTCACCCCGCGTGACCAAAAAGCAGTGAAATCCGCTGCCGACACCATGCGGCAAAACCCCAAGCTCGACATACAGCAGGCGATCACCGAACTGGCCGTCGGGGAGGCGCTGGTCAGTTTCCTGGACGAAAAGGGACGCCCCGGCATTACCGAACGTGTGTTCGTCCGGCCGCCGGCCAGCCAGTTCGGGCCCATTACGACAGCGCAACGCCAGGCGCTGATTGCGAGCTCGATCGTCGCCGGCGTCTACGAGAAGACGGTCGACCGGGAGTCGGCCTACGAGGCTATCAAGAGCCGCACCGAGGCCAACATGGCCGACGCGGAAACCGCCAAGGAAAAAGCCGCCACCATGGCACGCGAGGCCAAAACCCGGACCGACGCCAAGGATGACGACTCCGGTGGCGGCATCATGGAAACCTTGGGCGGCCTGTTCGGAGGCGGCAAAGGCAGCCGGCGCATGGGTGCCGGCGAGCAGTTGTTCAAGAGCGCAGCCAGTGCCATCGGCAGCGAGATGGGGCGCCAGATCATCCGCGGGGTGCTTGGCGGCATTTTCGGCGGCAAGCGGCGCTGAGCCCGAACGCTGCTCGACCACGGCAACGCCGATGCGCAGCGGCTGGCCGTGCGCGCAGCCCGGCTCAGTGGCGTCGAAGCCTGAAGCGCAGGCCTGATTGTCCGCCCCATCGTTAACAACAGCACCCGCAGCTTTGCAAACGGTGCCAGCACGTCATGCGTTCGGATCAGCTGGTGCCGCAAAATCATTGACACGCTCCGCATCCGGCGCCAAGCTAAACGCCCGTCCATAGCGTTCGACCCGCGCTGAGGGAGCAAGAATGCAAGACGCCAATGGTGATGTAACCGACACCAAGCTGAAGGTCTTTATCTCGTATTCGCGGCGCGATCTCGCTTTTGCCGACCAACTCGTCGCGGTGCTGGACTGGCTGCGTTTTCAAACAATCATCGATCGCAAGGGCATCCACGGCGCCGAACGGTGGGAGGAGCGACTCGGTCAGCTCATCCTGGAGTCCGACATCGTGGTGTTCGTCCTGTCGCCGGCCTCCGCCGCGTCAGACGTGTGTGCCTGGGAGGTCGAGGAGGCGACCCGACGCGGCTAGCGGATCATCCCGGTGCTGTGGCTCCCGCTGCAAGACCAGCAGCCGCACCGGCAATTGCGCGACCTCAACTACATCCACTTCTATGCCGACAAGGACGTGCCGGGCTCAGGCTTCGGCACAGGCCAAATAAGGCTTGTCGAGGCGCTGTCGATCGACGTGACGTGGCTGCGTGAACATACGCGGCTCGAAGAACTTGCCGCGCGCTGGGAGCGCGATGCACGCCCATCCGATCTGCTTGTGCGTGGCTCCGCGCTCAAAGCCTGCCACGCCTGGCGTGACCGACATCCAACCAACGCCCCCGAGCTGACCGCCTTGCAGCGCACCTTCTTGCTGGCAAGCGAGGACGCCGAGGCGGCGCGTACCAGCGTCGAGCGCAAGCGACTCGACGATATCGCCGCTGCGCAAGCCGACAGGCAGACGGCACTCGACGAGCGCGAGGCCGCCGTCCAGCGCGAGGCGCAGGAGCGCAAGGCGCGCACGAAAACGCAGCGCATCCTCGCGTGGGGTTCGGCGGCGGTCGTCATTGGGGTTGTTCTGTCAGCGCTCGGGTTTGCGGCAGTGCAATACAAGAACTCCGCCGAGCAAGAACGGTTGACTTTGGTAGCGCAAGACAGGACCGAGCAGGCGCTCACGCAAAAGGCGGTTGTCGATGGTTTGATTGATCGCATCAGGATTGGCCGAGGCAACGCCCCCGGTGTCGCAGACATGAAAAGAATCTGCGATGAGGCCGTCGCGGTTACATCAACTTTGGCGAATACGGCGAGTGAAATCAACTATCGCAATCACGAACAACGGTTCCTGGAGCTTTATTTCGGCTCAATGAATCTCATCGAAATCCGACAAAAAACGGAGCTCTACGATGGCGACAGCAGCACAATCATTCCAAGTCGAATCGAATCTGCGATGGTCCTGTTCGATATTGAACTGAAGAATCAACCATCAGGTGCCATGGTTCTTCCGCGCTCTGATTTGAAGCCGCTCTCCATGGGCATCCAGGCGGAGTGTGAGGCTTATCTTCCGTAGCGCGCGTTGGCCCCGTCTACGCGCAGGCGCAGACACTTTGGCCAGTTGCGGGTAGCCGCAGTCATGCGCCTGAAGGCATCGCTAGTCAAAAACGCCCGGCTGAAGAAACGGCTGGCCGACACTGACCTGATCGCTGCCAAGGCGAGGGTTGACCCGCGCGCTGCGCAGCGGTCAGTGGGTCATGCGGGTTTGCCCTGATTTTGCTTGAAAGAGCCACTTGTATACTAGTACGCATGATTTCTGCAGAGGCTCCGCCCCACTCCCTCGGCATCACCGTGATGCCGGAATGGTTCCAATGCGAGGGCGTGGATTCCGTGCTCGATCGCCTGCAGGCTGCCGGTGCCAACGCCCTCGTTACCAGCCCGTATCTGCTTGAAATTGCCCCCGCGGGTGAAGGTGCACGGGAGCCGCCTCCAGATGGCGACGCTGGCGGCGTGCGGCATCTGGACCGCGCCTTGTGGGGTGCACGTGAGACCTGGGTGCGCACCGCGCCATCCTTGGTGCATGACCTCAAGCGTTACCAGGGTCTGCGTTACCAGCCCACAGCGCCCGGCGCACTGACCCGCGCCCATCCCCGCCTGATCGACGATGTCGTCAGCGCCGCCGAACGCCGTGGCATCGCAGTGCATCTGCAAGTGATGGCGGCCAGTCCACCCGGCTACCGGGTGCAGTTTTCCGGTGCGGCGGCGCAGGACCAATGCCTGGGGCCGGACGGCCAGCCGCATCCGCACCGGGTCGACCGCAACGCCAGCCTGGCCTGCAGCCATGTGCGCGACTACGGCGCAACGCTGCTGGTCGAACTCGCCGAACGGTATCCCGGTGTGCGTGGTTTCCGGGTCGACTGGCCGGAATACCCGCCTTACGACCTGCGCAGTGCCTTGTTTGACTTCAGCCCGCATGCCCATCCGGCGCTGCGTGCGCAGGGCGTTGAACCGACTGCGTATGCCGCCTTGGTGTCGCAGCAACTGGCGCGCTGGCGCGCTGGCGCCCAGGCGTCCGCAAGCCGTGGCGTGGCGGCCGTGCGTGACGCCTTGGCGACGGCCGGCTGGGACCGCTTTTTCAGTGACGATGGCGACGGCTTGCCGTTGTGGGCCAGCAAGCGGGCCAGCGCCGGTGCGGTACTGCGCTGTTACCGCCAGGCGCTCGACCAGGTGCCGGGCACGCGCCGGCTGCTCGAGCCTCAGGTGTTTCCGCCCCCTTTTTCGGGCTTCTCCGGCGTCGACTGGTCGGCCATTGGCGACACCGCCGATGCGGTGGGCGTCAAGCTCTACACCATGCACTGGCCGATGATGGCGCGTTACTGGGCCCGTGACCTGGTGGGCACCCACGACCCGCGCGCGCTTGACGTCGTGACCGCGGCCATGGCCGGGTTCCTCGACTTTTGCGACGACCCCGTGCCGGATGGCGCATCGCTGCATTACCCGCCACCCGAAACACCGCATCCGGTCGGGCGCCAGGCGCAGATTCGAAAATTGCAGCAGGCACAACGCGCGGCCGGTCGCGTGCCGGTGATCGCGTTCACGCACAGTTACGGCACACCGGCCGACGTGCGCCAGCGCATCGCCACGGCTGCATCCGCATGGGCCGATGGCACTCCTGCGCGCCTGTGGGTGAACCGGTACGGGTATCTCTCCGATGCCAAACTGGCGGATCTCGCGGGCCTGATGCACAACGCGAAAGCTGCCGCATGATGAAGGTGCGTGCGCACCGGCCCTCCGGCCTGTTACCGGTCACCACCTCGGCGACCGGCACCAATCCTTCGGCGCTCGCCGAGCGGGTGTTTGCACAGTTGCGTTCGGACATCCTGCATGCGCGACTGCGACCGGGAGAGGCCTTGTCCGAAAACGGTCTGGCGGCACGTCTGGGCGTGAGTCGCACACCGGTGCGCGAGGCAGTGCAACGCCTGGTGCGCGAGGGCTTGGTGCAGGTGTTACCGCAACGTGGCAGTTATGTGGCGCTGCTGAGCATCCGGCGCATCCGCGATGCGCTGTTTGTGCGCGAAGCGGTCGAGACCGAGATCGTGCGCCGCATCCTGGCGGCGCCAGAGAACCCAACGGCCATCGAGGCGCTGGAGGCATCGATGGAACGCCAGACGCAGGCATTGTCCGCCGGTGATCTGGAGGCGACGATGCGCGCCGACGAAGACTTTCACCGCACCTTGCTGCACAGCTGCGCGCTCGACGGCGTATGGCCAATCGTCGCGCAGGCACGCGACATGCACCAGCGCACCCGTGCAATCGCGGTGCCCGAATTGCAGTCGGGCGAGCAGGCGGTGGCCGACCACCGCGCCGTGGTGGCGGGGCTGCGGGCGCGCGATCCGGCGCAGGCGCTGCTGGCCATGTCACGCCACCTGCAACGCAACGAAACGTTGACGATGGGCGTGGCGGCGCTGCACCCGGACTATTTCGACGCCCAGGAGAACGACGATGCTGACGCCTGAATTCGAGGTGCTCGATCCGCGGTTCGCGCGTTACGCGCTGGGCAATGTCCATCTGGAGCGGCTCTACACCGGTTGCCGGTGGTCTGAGGGGCCGGCCTATTTTGCGGCCGGACGTTACCTGCTTTGGTCTGACATTCCGAACGATCGGGTCATGCGCTGGGACGAAACCGACGGATCAGTGTCGGTGTTCCTGCAGCCGGCCTGGAACGCGAATGGCCATGCAGTCGACCAACAGGGCCGCTTGATCAGCTGTGAACACCGGGGCCGTTGCGTGTCGCGCATCGGGCATGACGGACAGCGCACGGTACTGGCCGACCGGTTTGACGGCAAACGGCTGAACTCTCCGAACGATGTCGTCGTGAAGTCAGACGGCAGCATCTGGTTCACCGACCCTACCTATGGCATCGACTCCGATTACGAAGGTGATGTCGCGCCGTCCGAGATCGGGGCCTCACAGGTCTACCGCATTGATCCCCACAACGGCGTGGTCTCGGCTGTGATCGCGACCATGGAGAAACCCAACGGCCTTGCGTTCACACCCGATGAGCGCAGCCTGTACGTGGTCGATACCGGCGTCTCGCATGCCGTCGATGGCGCGCGCCATATCCGCCTCTTTGCGTTGGCACCCGATGGCCGCAGTTTGGCAGACGACGGCCCGGTGTTCGCGACGTGTAGCGCGGGCCTGTTCGACGGCTTGCGCGTGGACATGCAGGGCAATGTCTGGACCAGTGCTGGGGACGGCGTGCACTGCCTGGCGCCGGACGGATCGCTGATCGGCAAGATTCGCGTGCCCGAGGTGGTGGCCAATGTGTGTTTCGGTGGACCGAAACGCAACCGCCTGTTCATCTGCGGCACGACCAGTTTGTACGCGATATATCTCCGCACGACCGGCGCGGGTCATCGGGCATGAGCAGGATCAGAGAAATTCCCCGGGTAACGGCTGGGCCGTTGTCTGTAACCATTGATTGCGTGGCGGACCCGGCGGGTCACGTGGTCTGGCAGGCATCCATATGGATGTTGCGACGTCGGGCATATCAAACATCACTACGAAGGAGACAGACATGAAACGGTACTTGTTGACATTGGCGGCTTGTGCGATTCCGGCCCTGGCAGCAGCGCAGGCCTGGCCTGACAAACCGATCAAGGTGGTAGTGCCGTTCGGTCCCGGCGGATCCAGCGACCTGATGGCGCGCTTGCTGCAAAAGACCATTGAAGACGAAAAACTGCTACCGAAACCAATGGCCATTGTCAACGTCAAGGGCCATTTTTCGATCGGCTCGCAGCAGGTCAAAAATGCGGCTCCAGATGGCACCAACTTCCTGGTGGTGCACTTGGCGCTGCTCTCGGGCGAGGTGGTGGATCCGAACAAAGGTGTCTCCTACCGCGACATGGAACCGGTGGCCATGACCGGCGGCTTCTGCTTGCACCATATTGTGCGAGAAGACGCGCCCTGGAAAACGCTCGACGACCTGGTCAAGGCCGCCAAGGCCAAACCTAGCACCATCTTGTTTGGCGTCAACATCGGTGCACTCAACCACTTGGGTGGTGGCTTTCTGGAACAGGCCACCGGCGCCAAGTTCCGGTTCGTACAGATCGGCGGTGGATCGGCCAACTACGCAGCGCTAAAGGGCTCGCAGACCCAGACCACCATGTTGTCGAGTTCGGAATACAGCAACTACAAATCCGGCGGGATGCGCTCGTTGGGGTTCACCGGACCCGCGCGGCTCGCCAGCGAACCCGACGTGCCCACCACCAAAGAGCTGGGGCTGGGCTACGAGTTCTGCATCAACAACTACTGGTTCGCGCCGAAAGGCACACCCAAAGTAGCGATCGACGGCATGGCCAATGCACTCGAAAAAGCGATGCAATCGCCGGCACTGCAAAAGGTGCAGATCGAGGAGAGAGCATCAACCGTCGAATTCCTTAAGGGTGACGCGTTCAAGAAGAACCTGGACGCCACCTTCAAGTCCGTCGAGCCAATTGCCAAGACCCTGATCAGCGGCAAATAGGCAGCGCGTATGGTTGACAGCGAAACCCAGGCGGAAACCGCCCTGGCATGTCTTTCGATTGTGCTCGCCGGGGTGTTTCTGTTTGAAGGCGCCAAGCTCAAGCCGGGCGTATTTGAGCCCATTGGCCCAGGTGCCGTCCCAATGGGTGTGGCAGTCATCACCATCGTGCTCAGCCTGGTCGTATTGTGGACGCGTTGGCGTAAGTCAGGCGATACAGCCGCATCCGCGGTGGCGCTACCCGACAGCCCACTGGAGCGCGAAAAGTGGTGTCTGCTGCTGGCCGTTGCAGCATTGACGGTCGCCTATACCGCGATCCTGCAGACAGGAGTAGCCCGTTATGGCCTTGTTACCGTGGTCTATTTGCTGGTGACGTTCCTGGTGGTGTCGGGCTCGGTGCGCCGCGACCTGCGCTGGTCGGTCGCGCTCGCGCTGGTGTTCGGCATGGGGCTGGATTACGTATTTCGCTACCTGCTGGTGGCCGATCTTCCCTGAGCACTGCCCATGGACCTGCTGTCTTCCTTCCAGTACCTGATGGGCCCGTGGCCCTTGTTTCTGTGTGTGCTCGGCACTGCAATGGGCATCATCGTGGGGGCCATACCGGGCCTGTCGGGCGCGATGCTGATTGCCTTGACGCTGCCGCTGACCTTCAAGATGATTCCCGAGGACGCGATGGCGCTGCTGGTGTCCATGTACACCGGCTCCATCACCGGGGGTTTCGTCTCAGCCGTGTTGTTGCGCATTCCGGGAACGCCATCGAACGTGATCACAGTGTTCGACGGGTATGCGATGGCGCAGAAAGGCGAAGCGGGTCGGGCGCTGGGTCTGGGCATCGCCTCCTCCTTCGTGGGAGCGGTGATTGCCTGGGTGGCGCTGGTGTTCTTGACCAAGCCGCTAGCCGATGTGGCAGTGCAGTTCACGCCATTCGACTATTTCGCGCTGGTGCTCACCGCACTGGTGCTGATCTCGTCGGTCAGCGGAAAGTCCATGTCCAAGGGCCTGCTGGCCGGCATGATTGGTGTGTTGTTCGCGTTCCCGGGCATGGACGACAACACGGGCAACACGCGCTTCACCTTCGGACAGTGGCAGTTGACGTCAGGGTTCGACATCCTGCCAGTGCTGGTCGGTGTGTTCGGCATCGGCACTGTGATGGCCGAATTGATCAAGCCGCCGGGCAAGGGCGAAGTTATCGCGTACAAAGCCGGCGGTCTGTGGATGACGTTGTCCGAGTGGAAGTCGCAATTCTGGAATCTGCTGCGCTCATCCGCGATCGGCACCTGGATCGGCATATTGCCGGGTGTCGGCGCCAGCGTCGGCTCGCTGGTGGCGTATACGGTGGCCAAGAACGTCTCGCGCACGCCCGATGAATTCGGCGCAGGTTCGCCCAGCGGAATTGTTGCGTCAGAGGCAGCCAACAATGCCACCGTCGGTGGCGCGCTGATCCCGCTCCTGGCCATCGGCATTCCGGGCAGCGTGATCGACGTGTTCCTGATGGGCGCGATGATGATCCATGGCATCCAGCCAGGCCCGCTATTGTTCGAGCAGCATGCGAGCATTGTCTACGTGGTCATCGCGGCCTGTCTGTTGTCGAGCGTGCTGATGTTCGGCCAGATGTACCTGATGATCCCGTTCCTGCGCCGCGTGCTCGATGTGCCTCGCCATTTTGTGTTGCCGCTGATCATGGTGTTCTGTGTCGTGGGCGTGTTCGCGTCGGGCAACCGCATGTTCGATGTCTGGATCATGCTCGGCTTTGGCGTGCTGGGCTTCCTGATGGAGCGCGGCGGCCTGCCTCTGGGCCCGTTCGTGATTGGATTCATCCTGGCGCCCATTGCCGAGTCGCGTCTACGCCAAGGATTGATGATGACCGACGGCAACTACTCGCCGCTGTTCACGCAACCATTGACGCTGAGCCTGCTGATCGTCTCAGTGGTATTGTTGTTCTGGCCCTTCTTCCGCAGCTGGCGGAAGGCGCGGCGCTGAAGGAGTCTCTCGCATGGCGGCTGATGCATTCAAGACCTATCCCGAAGGCGGCGCCTTCACCGGACACATCACCCGCACCGCGGGTCAGTCCCAGGCGGCCTGGCCGATGGGGGTCAGGGCGCCCAAAGGCGCACCCAACGTGCTGGTGGTCCTGCTCGACGACGTCGGCTTTGCCCAGCTGGGCTGTTACGGCTCGACGATACGCACACCCAACATGGATCGCCTGGCTGCCGGTGGCCTGCGCTACCGTGACTTTCACACGACCGCGATCTGTTCGCCCACGCGCGCCTGCCTGCTCACTGGCCGTAACCACCATTCGAACGGCGTCGGCATCATCCAGGAAATGGCGACCGGCTTTCCAGGTTACAACGGCAAGGTGCCGAAGGAAAACGGGTTTCTGTCCGAGATTCTGCTGGCCCAGGGATACGCCACTTTTGCGATCGGCAAGTGGCACCTGACCCAGGCGAGCGAATACGCATCCGGCGCGAACAAGGCGCGTTGGCCGCTGGCCCGGGGCTTCGAACGGTTCTACGGATTCCTCGGTGGCAAAACCAACCAGTGGGCGCCGACGCTGGTGCATGACAACCACTACATCGAACCTCCGGCGCGGCCGCAGGATGGATATCACCTCAACGCCGACCTGGCCGATACCGCGATGCGGTATATCGCTGACTTGCGCGCGGTGGATCCGGACAAGCCCTTTTTCATGTACTACTGCCTGGGCGCCGGTCATGCCCCGCACCATGTCGAACCGCAATGGAGCGACAAGTACCGCGGCCATTTCGACCAGGGCTGGGAACGTTGGCGCGAGACGGTATTTGCGCGTCAGCGCGAGCTCGGCATCATTGCGCCCAGCACCGAACTCAGCGAGCGCCCACCGTGGGTCAAGGCCTGGGACGACCTGAGCGCAGACGAACGCCAACTGTTCGCCCGCCAGATGGAGGTGTATGCGGGTTTCCTGGAGCAGACCGACCACCATATTGGCCGTGTGCTCGATGCGCTGGAACGTCGCGGCGAAATCGACAACACCATCGTCGTGCTGGCGTCGGACAACGGTGCCTCGGCAGAAGGCGGCGAGAACGGCTCGTTCAACGAATGCCAGTTCCCCAACCGCTACGAATCGAGCATCGCCGAGAATCTGCAACACTTGGACGACTGGGGCAGCGTCAAGTCCTTTCCCAATTACGCCTGGGGCTGGGCCTGGGCCGGCAACACGCCACTGCGGCGCTGGAAACGTTATCTGCACCAAGGCGGCATGAGCGACCCGTGCATCGTGCACTGGCCCAAGGGAATCGCCGCTGGCGGCGAGATCCGCGGCCAGTACATCCATGTTATCGACATCATGCCCACGTTGCTTGATGCGCTCGGCATTGCAGCGCCCAATACGCTCGGCGGTGTGGCACAGACACCGCTTGAGGGCGTGAGCTTCGCGCACAGCTTTGCCGATGCCGACGCGGCCACGCGCAAGCGGGTGCAGTACTACGAGATGATCGGTTCGCGCGCCATCTGGGCGGACGGCTGGAAGGCCGTGGTGGAGCAACCGCAAGGGGGCGTGTTGACCGAGCAGATGCTCGATTCCCAGCAATGGGAGCTCTACCACGTGGCCGAGGACTTCTCCGAGTGCCACAACCTCGCCGACAAACACCCAGACAAGCTCCAGGCGCTGATCGACCAATGGTGGGTCGAAGCAGGCAAATACAAGGTGTTGCCGCTGGACTCGCGCATGCAGCTGCGCATGGGCGAACGCAAGCCCGGAGCCCGTGTCCCAACGAATCGCTATGTGTACGAAGCGATGGGTGCACCGCAGTTCGAATACACCGCAGTCAATGTGAAGAACAAATCTCACACAATCACGGCGCGGGTCACGATTCCCGATGCCGGTGCGCAAGGTGTTCTGCTCGCCCACGGCAGCTGGTTCGCCGGATATGCGCTGTTCGTGCAGGACGACAAGTTGGTTTACGTGCACAATTACCTGGGCCTGCAGGAATACCGTGTCACATCGAAAGCAACCTTGCCGCGCGGCGAATGTGTGCTGGCGCTGCATTTCAACCGAACCGGTGAACACCAAGGCCGGGCCGAATTGCGAATCGATGGCGCGGTAGCGGGCGAAGGCGCGATCGCGCGCACGATACCCGCGGTGATCGAAACCTCCGGCGAAGGGCTGTGCTGCGGTTACGACAGCGGACTTCCGGTGTCGCCCAGCTACGAGGCACCGTTCCGTTTCACCGGCACCATCCACGAGGTGGTGGTAGAGGTCGACGATCCGGCGCTGGTTGACACCGACGCGCAATTGCGCGCGGCCTGGAACGACCACTGAGCTCTGACCGTCTGCGGCGACGCGCATCGCCGCTCCACGACTTTCGGTGTGCAATTGCGGGCCGCGCGAGACGCGACGAAAGGTCGCCCTGCTGCCGCCGGATCCCCGTGCGGCGTCAGTCCAGTCAGGCCATGTACACCGTGATGCCGCGAAAGGCCTACGCCCGCCCCATGCGTGAATATCCGTCGACCGATGCGCCGGCTCCCGGGAATAGATTTTTCAACGGGAAGAACTGGGTGGGCCATGCGCCACCTGCGGGGCTCATCTGCGGCCTGACAGGGGCCTGACAGAGGCCTATTAAAACAAAACCAGCACCCCCACCAATCCAAGCTCGTAAACTGCGAGCTTGAACTTGATGAACCTGAGAAACGCAAAATCGCCGACTCAAGCTTCCTTCAAACTCATACCTGAACTGGAAAATGCGATCCCCGGCCCCAGCCCATCCCATACCCATTGCACCACTGGCCACAAGAAAGATCCCATGACCGACCTATCCCGCTTCCCCAATCTGCACCTGATGGACCACCCACTGGTACAGCACAAACTTACGCTGATGCGCCGCAAGGAAACCAGCACCAACGGTTTTCGCCGCCTGCTCAATGAGTTGAGCACGCTGATGGCCTATGAGGTCACGCGTGACATGCCGACCCAGGCGATCGAAATCGAAACGCCGCTGGAGACGATGTCCGGCACCACGATCGATGGCAAGAAACTGGTGCTGGTGTCGATACTGCGCGCTGGCACCGGCATCCTGGACGGCATGCTCAGCGTCGTGCCCGGCGCCCGTGTGGGCCACATCGGACTGTACCGCGACCCCAAGACGCTGCAGCCGGTCGAGTACTACTTCAAGATGCCGCAGGACATGAAGAATCGCGACGTGATCGTCGTCGATCCGATGCTGGCCACCGGCAACTCGGCAGTTGCGGCCATCGATCGCGTCAAGCGCATGCAACCCAAGTCGGTCAAGTTCCTGTGCCTGCTGACCTGTCCGGAGGGCCTGGAGACGATGCAAAAAGCCCATCCGGACGTTCCCGTTTTCACCGCTGCGGTCGACCGCCAGCTTAATGACCATGGCTACATCCTGCCGGGACTCGGCGATGCCGGAGACCGCATCTTCGGCACGCAATAACGGCGGGAACGTCAGCGGGGCTCGATCAGCACGGTGCGCAGCACCATGTCCACGAGAAGTTGTTCTCCGGCTTCGAAATCGGCTGCATCCATTTCCGGCTTGCCGAGCACCAGGCAGATCTGGCTGGCGAAGTCCGCATAGGCCTGGGTCGACGACCACAGGATCACCATCAGGTGCGCCGCGTCCACCTTGCGGCACACGCCCTGCTCCGCCCACCGGTTGAAGACCGCGATGTCGGCCTGCAGTGCAGGCAACACGCGATCGCGAATCTCTTGGGCAAACAAGGGCGCACCGGAGATCACCTCATTGGCATAGACCCGCGAGTCGAACGGGTGTTCGCGTGAGAATCGCAGCTTACCGGCAATGTAGCGCCGCAATGCAATTTCCGGGTTGTCGGCGTTCTGGGTGATGGCCTCCATGTGCGACAACCAGACGTCGAGCACACCATGCAGCACCCGGCGGTACAAAGCCTCCTTGCTGGAAAAGTAATACAGCACATTCTGCTTCGCGGTGCCCACTTCGCGCGCGATATGGTCCAACGACACACCCCCGAAACCGCGCGCGGCAAACAGCGGTTTGGCGGCATCGAGGATTTCCTGTTCCAGCCGCTCGCGGCTGTCACTGCGCTTTTCCCTGATTGGTCCCGTTTTTTGCTTGCTCGCCATAGCAGCGCATGGTAGCGGCAATTGTTCATGGCCCTGGCCTGACTCTTGCTCAGTCGTGAAAGCGGGTATTCCCTAGTTGAATGGGCACCGCAATGACGATCAAATGCACCAAATACTTACCAGGTGGTAAGGGTTGACGATTCAGCGCACCACAAAGAGGCATGTCCATGAGTTCACCAGAGCACACGTCCGACGCGGCAGCCGATATTCACGCCGGCCGGCTCGACGCCGCGCAATATCCGCGCAACTTCTGCGACGCCCACCCACCGCTGACGCTGGCGCAGGCCGGGATTGAGGCCGACCGTTGTTATTACTGCTTCGACGCGCCATGTCAGACGGCCTGCCCTACCGGCATCGACATTCCCAGTTTCATCCAGCGTATTGCCGACGGCAACATCCGCGGATCGGCGCATGCCATCCTCAGTGCCAATCCACTGGGCGGCATGTGTGCCAGGGTCTGTCCGACCGAGGTGTTGTGTGAAGAGGCCTGCGTGCGCAACACCAACGAAGACAAGCCGGTCGAGATCGGCCAGTTGCAGCGTTACGCGACCGATGCCTATTTCGCCAAACCCGGCGCGCCGATGTTCACGCGTGCAGCTTCGACCGGGCGCACCATCGCCGTTGTTGGCGCGGGCCCGGCTGGTCTGGCCTGTGCCCACGGCCTGGCCCGCCTCGGCCATGATGTGGTCGTGTTCGATGCCAACGGCAAACCGGGCGGCCTGAACGAATACGGCCTCGCCACCTACAAAACGGTGGACAACTTCGCGCAACGCGAGATCGATTGGCTGTTGTCGATCGGCGGCATCGACATCCGCAGCAAGACCTTGCTGGGCAAAGACATCACGCTCGATCAATTGACTAACGACCACGACGCGGTGTTCCTGGGCATGGGACTGGCTGGCGTCAACGACATCGGTATCCGGGAACCGGACGCCATCGGTGTGCGCAACGCCGTTCAATTCATCGCCGAACTGCGCCAGGCCAGGGATTTCGGCAAGGTTCCGATCGGTCGCCGAGTGGTCGTGATTGGCGGTGGCATGACCGCGATCGATGCTGCGGTTCAATCGCGCAAGCTGGGTGCGGACGAGGTCACCATCGTCTACCGGCGTGGTGAAGACGCCATGTCGGCGTCGGGCCACGAACGCGACTGGGCGCGCGCAAACGGCGTGTTGATCCGGCATTGGGCGACACCGAAAGAGATCCTGGTGCATAACGGTCATGTCAGTGGCATGCAGTTCGCCGTCACGCAGCAGGCGGGCGGCAAGCTGGTGGAGACCGGCGAGACCTTCAGATTGCAGGCCGATATGGTGCTCAAGGCGATCGGCCAGACTCTGGTCGCGCAACCGCTGGGCACCCGACTGGAGCTCAAGGGCGGGCGCATCAGCACCGACGCCGAAGGCGCCACCGCGCATCCGAAAGTATGGGCAGGGGGCGACTGCCGTGTGGGCGGCCGTGACCTGACCGTCGAGGCCGTCGAACACGGCAAAGTGGCGGCGCTGGCGATCCACGCCGCCCTGGTCGCGTAACAACTCCGACCACATTCCTGATACGACAACCCCCGCATACGATCACGGAGCGACACGCATGGCCAACCTGAACACCGACTTCCTGGGCATCAAGAGTCCCAACCCATTCTGGCTGGCGTCGGCACCGCCGACCGACAAGGAATATAACGTCAACCGCGCCTTCGAGGCCGGCTGGGGCGGCGTGGTCTGGAAGACCCTGGGCGAAGACCCGCATGTCGTCAACGTCTACGGCCCGCGCTATGGCGCGCTGCTGGCCAACGACCGGCGTGTGATCGGATTCAACAACATCGAACTGATCTCGGACCGCCCGCTCAAGACCAACCTGGACGAGATCCGCCGTGTCAAGCGCGCCTGGCCCGACCGTGCGATGGTGGTGTCACTGATGGTGCCGTGTGAAGAGGACGCATGGAAACGCATCCTTCCGATGGTCGAGGACACCGGCTGCGACGGCATCGAGTTGAACTTTGGCTGTCCGCACGGCATGAGCGAACGCGGCATGGGCGCCTCGGTTGGCCAGGTGCCGGAATACATCGAGATGGTCGCGCGCTGGTGCAAGACCTACAGTTCCCTGCCGCTGATCGTCAAACTCACCCCCAACATCACCGACATACGTTACCCGGCCCGCGCAGCCAAGGCCGGCGGTGCCGATGCAGTCTCGCTGATCAATACCATCAACTCGATCATGGGCGTCAACTTGGAGACCATGACGATGTCGCCCAGTGTGGGAAACCAAGGCTCGCATGGTGGGTATTGCGGGACCGCGGTGCGCCCGATCGCACTTAACATGGTGGCCGAGATCGCCCGTGACGCCCAGACGGCTGGTTTGCCGATCTCGGGTATCGGCGGTGTGCACACCTGGCATGACGCGGCCGAGTTCATTGCACTGGGCTGCGGTACGGTGCAGGTCTGCACCGCCGCCATGGTCTACGGTTTTCGCATCGTGCAGGACATGTGTGACGGGCTGTCGAACTTCATGGACCAGCAGGGCTACACCAGCGTGGCGCAGATGGTCGGCAAGGCAGTACCCAGCGTCACCGGCTGGAGCAACCTGAACATGAACCATATCGAGAAGGCCGTCATCAATCAGGACAGCTGCATCCAGTGCGGCCGTTGCCATGTGGTGTGTGAAGACACCTCGCACCAGGCCATCACGGCTACCAGGGATGGCAAGCGGCACTTCGAGATCAAGGAGGAAGAATGCGTGGGCTGTAACCTGTGCGTATCGGTCTGCCCGGTGCCCGAGACCATCACCATGCGCACACTGGCTGCGGGCGAGATCGACCAGCGCTCGGGCAAGGCGGTGCCGGCCGGTTACGCCAACTGGACCACGCATCCGAACAATCCGATGCGGGTTGCGGCTTGATGCGCCGTGCCCGGCCTATGATATTCACCTGAATCAACACCACGCAAAGGTATCCCCATGAGCTCAACCCTGATTCGCGGCGGTACGGTCGTCAACGCCGACCGCCAGTTCCGCGCCGACGTCCTGTGTGTCGACGGCAAGATCCACAGTGTCGGTGACAAACTGGACGCGCCCGCGGGCGCCCAGGTCATCGATGCCGGTGAGCAGTACGTCATGCCCGGCGGCATCGACCCGCACACGCACATGCAGCTGCCCTTCATGGGTACGGTCGCGGTGGACGACTTCTACTATGGCACCGCTGCAGCACTGGCCGGCGGCACCACGTCGATCATCGACTTCGTGATCCCCAATCCGCAGCAACCCCTGATGGAGGCCTACCAGCAGTGGCGCGGATGGGCCGAGAAGGCGACCTGCGACTACGGTTTCCACGTCGCGGTGACCTGGTGGAGCGACGCGGTGCATGCCGACATGGGCCGCCTGGTGAAGGACGAAGGCATCAACAGCTTCAAGCACTTCATGGCCTACAAGAACGCGATCATGTGCGACGACGAAACCCTGGTCAACAGCTTCAAGCGTTCGCTCGAACTCGGCGCCATGCCGACCGTGCACGCCGAAAACGGCGAACTGGTCTACCTGCTGCAACAGGAGGTCATGAAGATGGGCATCAATGGCCCGGAAGGCCATCCGATGTCGCGCCCGCCGATGGTCGAGGGCGAGGCAGCCAACCGTGCTATCGCGATCGCCGACGTGCTCGGCGTGCCGATCTACGTGGTGCATGTCTCGTGTATCGAGTCAGCCGAAGCCATTGCCCGCGCCCGCGCCCGCGGCCAGAGGGTCTACGGCGAGGTGTTGGCCGGTCATCTGGTGGTGGACGATTCGGTCTATCGCAACCCCGATTTCGCGGTAGCGGCGGCCCACGTGATGAGCCCGCCGTTCCGGCCCAAGGTCAACCAGGAATTTCTGTGGCGTGGCCTGCAGTCGGGCAACCTGCACACCACGGCGACCGACCATTGCGTTTTCTGCAAGGAACAAAAGGCCGCGGGCCGCGAAGACTTCACCAAGATCCCCAACGGCACCGGTGGTGTCGAGGAACGTCTGGCCGTGATCTGGGACCAGGGTGTCAACACAGGGCGCCTGACGCCGAGCGAGTTTGTGGCCATCACATCGGCGAACACCGCCAAGTTGTTCAACATCTACCCGCGCAAGGGAAGCATCAGCGCAGGCGCAGATGCCGACGTGGTGGTCTGGGATCCACAGGGCAGCAAGACCCTGTCGGTCAAGACGCAGCACAGCAAGGGCGACACCAACATATTCGAAGGCATGACGGTGCGCGGTACTCCCAGCCATACGCTGAGCCGCGGAAATATCGTCTTTGCCAAAGGTGATCTGCGGGCTGAAAAGGGTGCCGGTCAATATGTGAAGCGCCCCGCGTTCGGCACCAACTTCGACGCTGCAAGCAAGCGAATCGAGGCCAACAAACCAACGGCGGTGCAGCGCTAGGCCAAGGCCTGACGCCCGCGCACATCTGCACCCCTTCATACAGAGTCAAAGGACAACACAGTGAACACTGCCATTGCAGAACAAAAAGCATCCCCGACCAAAATCGACGCGCTCCGGGTCAACGGTCAGCGCCTATGGGACTCACTGATGGAACTCGCAAAAATCGGCGCTACTCCGAAAGGCGGCGTCTGCCGCCTGACACTCACCGATCTGGACAAACAAGGCCGGGATCTTGTGTTGTCCTGGGCCCGCGACGCCGGCATGACTGTCACGATCGACAAGATCGGCAACGGTTTCATGCGCCGCGCCGGGCGCAACAACGCATTGCCCCCCATCGTGACCGGCAGCCACATCGACACCCAGCCTACCGGTGGAAAATTCGACGGGAACTACGGCGTGCTCGCGGGCATCGAGGTGGTACGCACCCTCAACGACAACGACATTGAGACCGAAGCGCCGATCGAGGTCGCGTTCTGGACCAACGAAGAAGGCTCGCGTTTCGTTCCGGTGATGATGGGTTCGGGCGTATTTGCCAAGGCGTTCACGCTCGAGCATGCCTATGCGGCGAAGGACACCGAGGGCAAGTCGGTCAAGGAAGAACTCGAACGTATCGGTTATGTCGGCCCCGAGGAACCCGGTCAGCACCCGATTGGTGCCTATTTCGAAACCCATATCGAGCAGGGCCCGGTACTGGAAGACAACGATGTCACCATTGGCGTGGTGCAGGGTGTGCTGGGCATCCGCTGGTTCGACTGCACCATCACCGGCATGGAGGCCCATGCCGGCCCGACACCCATGGCACTGCGCAAGGACGCGCTGCAGGTGGCAACCCACCTGATACAGGAGGTTGTTGCAGCGGCGCTGCGCCACAAGCCGCACGGCCGCGGAACGGTGGGCATGGTGAAGGTGCACCCCAATAGCCGCAACGTGATTCCGGGTCAGGTCACATTCTCGATCGACCTGCGCAATGCCACCGACGCGCTGGTGGACACCATGGCTGCTGAAGTAAAGGCATTCGCGGCCAGGCTGAGCCAGGAAAGCGGCCTGCCGATCGAGATCGTGCAGGTATCGGGTTATCCGGCCCAAGCCTTTCACACCGACTGCGTCGAGGCAGTCGGCCGCGCTGCCGCCAAATTGGGTTATTCGAACATGCCCGTGGTGTCGGGGGCTGGTCATGACGCCGTCTACATGGCGCAGCTGGCGCCGGCCGGCATGATTTTCATCCCCTGCAAGGACGGCATCAGTCACAACGAGATCGAGGATGCGAAACCGGAGCACATCACGGCCGGGTGCAATGTACTGCTCCATGCCATGCTGGAGCGGGCCGGCACGTAATTTGCTTCATCCATACTGTCAAATCACCAACTGAAGGACTCACATCATGCGCAAATTGCAACGCCGCCAACTGGTCGTACTCGCCGCCGCTTTGGCCACATTCACTCCCGGCCTGTCGATGGCACAGGCAAAACTCAAGGTCGCCGCGATCTACACCGTGCCGTTCGAGCAGCAATGGGTCAGTCGCCTGCACAAGGCGCTCAAGGCCGCCGAGGCACGCGGCGATATCGAATACAAGGCGAGTGAGAACGTCTCCAATGCGGACTATGAACGGGTTATGCGGGAATACGCCAGCGGCGGTAACACGCTGATCGTCGGCGAGGCGTTCGCGGTGGAGGCGGCTGCACGTAAAGTGGCCAAGGACTTCCCCAAGGTCTCGTTCCTGCTCGGCTCGTCGGGCAAGCCGCAGGCACCCAACCTCAGCGTGTTCGACAACTACATTCAGGAGCCGGCCTATCTCACCGGCATGATCGCCGGCGGCATGACCAAAAGCAACATGATCGGCATGGTCGGCGGTTTCCCGATACCCGAGGTCAACCGCCTGATGAACGCTTTCATGATGGGCGCCAAAGAAATCAACCCCAAGGTCACGTTCAGCGTCAGTTTCATCAACAGCTGGTTCGACCCGCCCAAGGCCAAGGAAGCCGCATTCGCGATGATCGACAAGGGTGCGGACATCCTTTACGCCGAGCGTTTTGGCGTCAGCGATGCAGCCAAGGAAAAAGGCAAGCTGGCCATCGGCAACGTGATCGACACGCAGCCACAGTATCCGGACACGGTGGTCGCATCGGCCTTGTGGAACATGGAGCCCAGCATCGACCGCGCCATCAAGATGGTCAAGGACGGCAGCTTCAAGGCCGAGGACTACGGCATGTATTCGATGATGAAATTCAAGGGCTCCGAGCTCGCGCCTTTGGGCACTTTTGCGTCCAAGGTTCCGGCAGACCTGATGGCCAAGGTCAAGGCCAAGGAAACAGCCATTCTCGATGGCGCGTTCACAGTCAAGGTGGACGACAGCCAACCCAAGTCGACAGCCAAGTAGACCTGTACGAACGGGTGGGACACCCCAGTAGCGGGTGTCCTTTTTTTTACCCGTGCAGCCATGACTGACCCGGTCCTTCAACTCGACAAGATCACCAAACGGTTTGGTGACCTGGTGGCCAATGACGCCATCTCGCTGCAACTGCATGCGGGAGAGGTACTGGCATTGCTGGGAGAAAACGGCGCCGGCAAGTCCACGCTGGTGTCAATACTGTTCGGCCACTATGTGGCCGATTCCGGCGCAATCACGGTGTTTGGCAAGCCGCTGCCTGCTGGCGACCCGAAGGCCGCGCTGGAGGCCGGCATCGGCATGGTGCACCAGCACTTCACGCTGGCCGATAACCTCAGCGTACTCGACAACGTGGCCATGGGATCAGAGCCGTTGTGGCAACCGTTTACCCGTCGCCGCGCAGCGCGGAAGCGGCTGGACGCGGTTGCGCTGCGTTTTGGTCTGGACGTGCATGCCGATGCTCTGATCGGCAGCCTGTCGGTGGGCGAACGCCAGCGCGTCGAGATTCTCAAGGCCTTGTACCGTGGCGCACGCATCCTGATCCTCGACGAACCCACGGCGGTGCTGACCCCGGGCGAAAGCGAAGCGCTGTTCGAGGTGTTGTCGCAGATGGTCGCCCAGGGCCTTTCCATCATCTTTATCAGCCACAAACTGGGTGAAGTGTTGCGCGTGTCCCACCGCATTGCGGTACTGCGCGCGGGCAAGCTGGTGGCACAGACGGATGCAGCATCGACAACGCAGCAACAACTGGCGCTGTCGATGGTGGGCCATGCGGTTGATGTGCCCCGCGCCCGGCCCGGTCGCACCGATGGTGCTGTGGTCTGCGCGCTTGAAGCAGTTTCGGCCGGTACCGGGCGCGAACGGCTCAATGCCGTTTCGCTGGAACTGCGCGCCGGCGAGATCGTTGCGATTGCCGGCGTGTCCGGCAACGGCCAGACGGCATTGGCTGAGCTGCTGTGCGGCACACGCAGCGCCACCGCTGGCCAGGTCAACCTGCTGGGTTCGCCCATCACACGCCAGCCATCGCGACTGGTCGAAATAGGTGTGGCGCGTATTCCCGAGGACCGGCATGCCGTGGGTGTCGTAGGCGACCTGCCGGTCTGGGAGAACGCCGCCTCGGAGCGCCTGCGCAGCCCGTCTTTCTCCCGCTGGTCCTGGGTGCGACGCCAGCGGGCGCGCGACTATGCACAGCGTGTCATCGACCGCTTCGACGTGCGCGGCGCCGGTGCGCTGGCCCCGGCACGTGCACTTTCGGGCGGGAACATGCAAAAACTCATTCTAGGCCGGGCCTTGCTGCACCCCGACAGCAGCGACGGCGCGCCGATCACACCGCGGCTCATCGTGGCCCATCAGCCCAGTTGGGGCCTGGACATCGGCGCGGTGGCCTATGTGCAACAGCAACTCATCGACGCGCGCGACGCCGGTGCGGCCGTGCTGCTGATCTCCGATGATCTGGACGAGGTGATGGCCATGGGCGACCGTGTCGCCGTCATGCATGCCGGCCATCTGACCCCTGCCCTGCCGGTCAGCGCATGGACGCGTGCAACCATCGGCCTGGCTATGGCCGGAGCACAGACGCAGGCCGGTGCGCAACAGCAGCCAGGTGGCACCGCATGAGGCTGGAGAAGCGCGCCACCAGTTCCACCAGCGCGCTGGTGCTCGCGCCCATCGGCGCGATCGTTTTCACGCTGCTCGTCAGCGCGCTGCTGGTGTTGTGGGCCGGCGCGGCCGTGACCGAGACCTACGCCTTGTTGCTCAAGGGCGGATTCGGCTCGGTGTTCGCGCTCAGCGAAACCCTCACACGGGCAGTGCCGCTGATCCTCACCGGCCTGGCGATCACGGTGGCCTTCAAGGCGCGTCTTTTCAACATCGGCGCCGAAGGCCAGTTGTATGTCGGCGCACTGGCAGCGGTGGCCGTCGGCGGGCTGCACGGCGGCACCGGATTCGATCTGCCACCCGTCGTATTGTTCACGCTGATGCTGCTGGCAAGTGCCCTCGCAGGGGGCCTGTTGTTGCTCGGTCCAGCCTTGCTCAAGGCGCGCCTGGGTGTGGACGAGGTGGTCACCACGCTGCTGCTGAACTTCATCGTGCTGCTGTTCGTCTCGATGATGCTCGACGGCCCGATGAAAGACCCGACCGCCATGGGCTGGCCGCAAAGCGTGGCGCTGATGGGCGAGTTGGAACTCTCCAAGCTCATTGCCCAAACACGCATCCACACCGGGCTGATCTGGGCCTGCGGGCTCGCGGTCATGCTCTGGGCTCTGATGAAATACACGGTGCTGGGATTCGATATCCGCGCCCTCGGGGCCAATCCCCGCGCCGCGGCCTTCGCCGGCGTGCCGGTGACCCGCACGGTCGTGATGGTGGCGATGCTCTCGGGTGCCCTGGCCGGACTGGCCGGGGCCATTGAGGTGGCCGGGCGTACCAGTTATGTCACGCTGGACATGTCGCCGGGTTATGGCTACACCGGCATCGTCATCGCCATGCTGGCCGGGCTGCATCCGCTGGCGGTGGTGGCCGCCAGTGTGTTTGTTGCCGGCATGCTGGTGGGCGCAGACAGCATGAGCCGTGCCGTCGGTGTGCCGACCTTCATTGCCGACGTCATCGTCGCCGCGTCGCTGATCGCCGTGCTGGTGGCCACGTTGCTGACGCAATATCGGGTGCGCTGGAAATGACCGCGCGTCAGCTGTCACCACAGCATCACAGCCCGTGCGCCCTGGCGCACGTGGCCGGACCGCCATGATAGAAATACTCGACATGCTGGCGCAACCGGCGTTCTGGATTGCCGTGTTGCGGATCGCCACACCGCTGATTCTCGGTACGCTGGGCGTTTTGTTGTGCGAGCGCGCCGGCGTCCTGAACCTGGGCATCGAGGGCATCATGGTCGCGGGAGCCTTCGCAGGCTGGCTCGCGGTGTACAGCGGCGCATCCTTGTGGGCCGGGGTCATGGTTGCCGCCTTGACCGGCGCCGTATTCGGACTGCTGCATGCATTCCTGACCGTCACGCTGGCGTTGTCGCAGCATGTGTCGGGGCTGGGCGTCACGATGCTGGCCACGGCACTGAGTTATTACGGCTACCGCGTGACTTTTCCCAAGGTATCGACGCCGCCGACGGTGACGCCGTTCGCGGACATGGACTGGATCGGCCTGCCGGTACTGGCGCAGCTGACGCCATTGACGTTGCTGGCCCTGCTACTGGTGCCGGCGCTGACCTGGACGCTGTACCGCACGCCGGTGGGACTGGCCGTGCGCATGGCGGGCGAAAATCCCCAGGCAGCCGAAGGCCAGGGGGTGTCGGTGGCCGCTGTGCGCACCGGGGCCATCGTTGCCGGCTCGGCGCTGATGGGTATTGCCGGGTCGTTTTTGACGCTGTCGGCTTTCAACGCGTTCTTCTTCAATATGGTCAACGGGCGCGGCTGGATCTGCGTTGCGCTAGTGGTGTTCGCGTCCTGGCGACCCGGCAAGGCCCTGCTCGGTGCGCTGCTGTTCGCATTTTTCGACGCCCTGCAGTTGCGGCTGCAGCAATCGGGCGGCGCCACCCTGCCCTATCAGATGTACCTGATGTTGCCGTATGTGTTGTCCATCGTCGCGCTGGTGCTGGTGGCACGCAAGGCCAGCTATCCACAGGCGCTGATGAAGCCCTACCGCAAGGGGGAACGCTGAGATGCGCGGCGCAGCAAACTCCCAAAGGCATAATGCTGCGCCTTGCCTACGCCGTTCGTTCGCAACGGCTGACGCCACCGCACCTGCCACTGCTGGCAGGTGATTGAGAAGACTGACCGAGAAATACCGATGACCGAGGCTTCCCCCGCTACCGACAGTTCGACGCTGGCCGTCGACGTGCGCAAGGCGTCGCTGATCTACAACCCGCACGAGGCGCCCGTGCAGGCATTGAGCGAGGTCGAATTGGCCATCGCACCAGGCGAGTTTGTGTCATTGATCGGTCCGTCCGGTTGCGGCAAGACGACGCTGCTGCGGGTGATTGCCGATCTGGAACACATCACCTCGGGCAGCGTACTGGTCAACGGCGTGCCGCCACACGAGGCGCGACTGGCCCGCGCTTACGGCTATGTGTTCCAGGCGCCCGGCTTGTTTCCGTGGCGCAACGTGTTGGCCAATGTGAAATTACCGCTGCAGATTCATGGCCGCAGCGCCAGCGAGTGCGATGCGATCGCCCGCGAGCAACTGGAGCGGGTCGGACTGACCGGGTTCGAGTCCAAATACCCCTGGCAGCTCTCCGGCGGCATGCAGCAACGGGTGTCAATCGCCCGTGCCTTGTCGTTCGAGCCGCGCATCCTGATGATGGACGAGCCATTCGGCGCGCTGGACGAGATCACCCGCGATCGGCTCAACGAACAGCTCCAGCAGATGTGGCAGCGCGAACGCCGCACCGTCGTGTTCGTGACCCATTCGATCGCCGAAGCCGTGTATCTGTCGACACGCATCGTGGTGATGTCACCCAGGCCGGGACGGATCGTCAAGGTCATCACGTCGCCGCTGCCCGACGTGCGCGAACTCCACATGCGCGATTCGCCCGAGTTCGTCCAGCTCGCGCATGAAGTCCGGGAGGCGCTGGCGCATGGCCACGACGAATAAGCCTGCCGCCCAGGGCCTGGCCTGGCGCATGCGTCACAACGGCGTTCCCGTGGTGTTCGTATTGAGCGTGATCCTGCTGGCCTGGTATGGGTTGGCCGTCGCCCTGAACGCCCAGGGTGCCATCGAACGCGACCTGGCGGATGTGCAATGGAACTGGCGCGACCTGGTGGCAGCCACGCTCGCAATGGGGCGCCCGGTATTGCCTGCGCCGCACCAGATCGCCATTGATCTGTGGTCCAGCCTCACCGGGTGGCCCATAGACTCGCCGCGCAATCTGCTGTTTCACACCGCCATCACAGCCCAGTCGACACTGGTCGGTTTTGTAATGGGCACGGTGCTCGGCCTGGTGTTGTCAATCTGTATCGTCCATTCACGCACGCTGGACAAGGCGTTGTTGCCGTGGATCGTCGCGTCCCAGTCGGTACCGGTACTGGCCATTGCCCCGATCGTGCTGGTTATCCTGGGCAGCATCGGCCTGGCCGGCGTCGCGCCCAAGGCGGTGATCGCGATGTACCTGTGCTTCTTCCCGGTCACAGTGGCCATGGTGCAGGGTTTGCGCTCGCCGCAGGTGATCGAAACCGAAATGCTGCACACCTATGCGGCCAGTCGCTGGCAGGCCCTGTGGATGTTGCGCTTGCCCGCGTCGCTGCCGTTGCTGTTTCCGGCCCTGCGGGTGGGTGTGGCAGCAGGCCTCGTGGGCGCGATGGTGGCCGAGTTGCCAACCGGCGCCCAGGCTGGTCTGGGCGCGCGCTTGCTGACCGGTTCGTATTACGGCCAGACCGTGCAGATCTGGTCCGCGTTGGTGATGTCGGCACTGCTGGGCCTGGTGCTCACCGCCATCGTGGCGGCAGTCGAACGCATGGTGTTGCACAACCGGAGGCAAGTATGAACGGTGCAGTGCGCCATACCAACCCTGGTGCAGCAGGGACTGCCTTGTTAGTGCTGGCCTCGCTTTTGTTGGCAGGTGTCTTTCTTTTCTCGCCCCTGGCCGCAGCCAAGGCGCCTGTCGGCCCGGCCTTCTGGCTGTGCACTGCCGTGCTGGCGACGCTGGCCGTCACCGGTATCCGGCGCATGGCCACGATGCAGGGCCATGGCATCTACGCCAGCCTGACCGCAGCGCTGTTCGGCGTATGGATCATCTACTTCTGGCAGCTGCTGGTGGTGGCGACCGAGGTGCCACGGGTGCTGTTGCCCTCGCCATGGCTGATCGTGTTGTCGCTGTGGGAGAACCTGTCCACGCTGGGTGGCGACTTCGTGCAGACCGTGGTCAAGGCGGTTCTGGTGGGCTGGACCCTGGGCTGCACGCTGGGTTTCGGGGTGGCCATTGCCATTGACCGCATGCCGTTCCTGCAACGCGGCCTGCTGCCGATCGCCTCGCTGACCAGCGCCATACCGCTGGTCGGCGTGGCGCCGATCGCGGTGATGTGGTTCGGCTTCGAATGGCCAAGCAAGGCGGCCGTAGTGGTGCTGATGACATTTTTCCCGATGCTGGTCTCCACGCTGGCCGGCCTGCAGGCGTCGCAGCGCCTCGAACGCGAGTTGATGCACAGCTACGCGGCCAGTTATGTGCGCACCTTGTGGTCGTTGCGCCTGCCGTCGGCTGTTCCGTTCATGTTCGCCGCGCTCAAGGTCAATGCCAGTCTGGCGCTGATCGGCGCCATCGTCGCGGAGTTTTTCGGTTCACCGACGACGGGTTTGGGCTTCCGTATTTCGACCGAGGCGCTGAAGATGAATATGACCCTTGTGTGGGCCGCTGTTGTGGTAGCGGCAGTCACGGGCACGACTGCTTATGCCTTGCTGAGCCGGCTGGAGCGTCGCGTCGCGTTCTGGCATCCATCGGTCCGGGGCCGCAAATGAACCATACGCAGCGCGCAGGTATGTACCCATTGCCGATTCCCCCACCGTGGTTTACGCTTTTGTGCTGACCACCTATTTCAACTCTTGCTGTCTTTCTTTCAAATCCAAGGAGTATTTATGATCCGACGTTCGATCTTGACCCAGGCCCTGCTGGCCACCGTACTGGCGACCAGCGGATTCGCCGCAACGGCACAGGAAAAAGTCACGGTGCAACTCAAGTGGCTGCCGCAGGCCCAATTCGCCGGTTATTACGTTGCTCAGTCAAAGGGGTATTACAAGGCCGAAGGCCTGGACGTGACGATCAAGGCCGGCGGCCCCGACATCTCGCCGGTGCAGGTCATCGCTGGCAAGGGTGCCGACGTCGTCGTCAACTGGATGCCGGACGCATTGGCGGCGCGTGAAGCCGGTGTGCCGCTGGTCAACATTGCCCAGGTGTTCAACCGCTCCGGCATGATGCTGACCTGCAAGAAGTCCAGCGGCGTATCGAGCCCGAAAGACCTCAAGGGCAAGACCCTGGGTGTGTGGTTCGGCGGAAACGAATACCCGTTCCTGAACTGGATGTCCAAGCTCGGTCTCAAGCCCGACACCGACATCACGATCATGAAGCAGGGTTTCAACGTCGATCCGCTGCTGCGAAACCAGGCCGCCTGTATCTCGACCATGATCTACAACGAATACTGGCAGGTGATTGACGCCGGCGTGAAAGAGAGTGACCTGGTCACCTTCTTCTACGAAGACCAGGGTGTTGCCTCGCTCGAGGACGGCCTGTATGTGTTGGAGTCGAACCTGAAAGACCCGGCCTTCGTCAAGCGCATGGCCAAGTTCCTCAGGGCTACGTTCAAAGGCTGGAACGACGCCGTCAAGGACCCCGCTGGCGCAGCCAAAATCGTCGTTGCCGCCGACATGTCCGGGAGCTCGACCGAAAAGGTACAAAAACGCCAGATGGAAAACGTCGCCAAGCTGATCACCAACGCCAACACCGCCAAGATGGGTTACCTGGATCCGGCCGCTTATGAGCGCACAGTCAAGGTATTGCTGTCGAGCGGCAGCTCGCCCGTGATCAAGAAAGATCCGGGCAAGGCAGGTTATACGCATGCGGTGTGGGAGGCTGCGAAGTAGTCCATCTCTGTTGGACACAGGGCGAGTGGCGCGCAGCGTCCTTGCAGTGTGGTTAGGAGGCTCCAGTCGCGCAAGTGGTTGGAGCCTTTTTTAGTATCGGCTGTCCACGGCAAAGTCAGCCTGGCACCGGTCCCGCCGGGACGTTCGGCCTTCCAAGTGACGAATGTCGCATCCACCTGTGCGCAACACGCTGGCGCGCGAAAGGGCGGGCCACGCAATCGCACTACCATTGGGCCAGCTACTACCCGAGGTTCCCCACCATGCTCGATTTACTGATTCACAATGCCAGCCTGCCTGATGGGCACAGTCCGATGGCCATTGCGGTCCTTGAAGGCCGCATCGCCGAAGTCGCACCCGTCATCGATGCCCCGGCGCGCGAGACCATCGACGCCCAGGGCTTGCTGGTGAGTCCACCGTTTGTCGACGCGCATTTCCATATGGACTCGACACTGAGTTATGGCATGCCGCGCGTCAACCGGAGCGGCACCCTGCTAGAAGGTATTGCCGTTTGGGGGGAGCTCAAACCCGCGCTCACCCAGGAAGCCGTGATCGAGCGGGCCCTCGCCTATTGCGACTGGGCGGTGGCCAGAGGTCTGCTGGCGATCCGCTCGCACGTGGACACCAGCGACCCGCGGCTATTGGCAGTCGAAGCGCTGCTGGAGGTGCAAAAGCGGGTCGCGCCGTATCTCGACCTGCAACTGGTGGCGTTTCCGCAGGACGGTGTGTTGCGTTCGCCCGGCGCGCTCGCCAACCTGGAGCGGGCGCTGGACATGGGTGTCGACGTGGTCGGCGGCATACCGCATTTCGAGCGCACCATGGCCGACGGCGCTGCCAGCGTCAGGCTGCTGTGCGAAATCGCCGCGCGCCGCGGCAAGCTGGTCGACATGCATTGCGACGAGTCCGACGACCCCCTGTCGCGCCACGTCGAGACCCTGGCCTTCGAAACCCAGCGGCTGGGTCTGCACGGACGCGTCACCGGGTCACACCTGACCTCGATGCACTCGATGGACAACTACTATGTGTCCAAGCTGCTGCCCCTGATGGCAGAGGCGCAGTTGCATGTGGTCAGCAACCCGTTGATCAACATCACGCTGCAGGGTCGCCATGACAGTTACCCCAGGCGCCGCGGCATGACGCGGGTGCCAGAGCTGATGGCGCATGGCATCAACGTGGCGTTCGGCCAGGACTGCGTGATGGACCCCTGGTATGCACTGGGCAGTGGCGATATGCTGGAAGTAGCCGGCATGGGTCTGCACGTGGCGCAGATGACCAGTCAGGCGGCCATGCGCCAGTGTTTCGATGCGATCACCGGCAACGCAGCCAGCGTCATGCACCTCGAGGGTTACGGCCTGGAGGCAGGTTGCCATGCCGACTTCGTGCTGCTGCAGGCACGCGACCCGGTCGAGGCGCTTCGCCTGCGCGCAACCCGGCTCAAGGTGTTCCGGCGCGGCAAGCTGGTGGCCGAATCCCCCGAGGCCGTAGCGTTGCTGTATCTCGACGGTCGACCGGAAATGACGGCCTTCATGCATCCGAAGACGGTTTGACGGAATGCCCCAACATGCTGGCGGGTTCATTGAATCGCACGGTCTTGAGCGATGGTTCGACTTGGATCACTCTCAGATCACTGATTGCTCACCTCGATAATTCAGTCGGCCAGGTAAGCCGACCGCGCCGTCGCTGCGGTTCGGCTTCTGGGCCGTGGTTCAGTCTGTCCGAGGGCGTACGCGGCGCTTAGCGCCGACGTGCCGCGCGCACCCCTGGCAACATCGCCACCTGCCCCAGCACCTGCTGCAGCCGCATCGCGTCCGAGGTCTCCACGGTGAAGGTCAACCAGGCGATTTCGCGTGCGGTCTGCGACTGAACACCGATGACGTTCATTTTCTCCTTCAGGAAAACCTCGGAGACATCGCGCAGCAAACCCTGCCGGTCGACGGCCTGCACGATCACATCGACCGGATAGACTGGCGCTTTTTCCGCGCGCGACTGGCCCCACTGCACATCGATCACCCGCTCCGGGTTATTCGCCTTGAAACCACGCACATTCGGGCAATCGGCGCGGTGCACGCTCACACCCTTGCCGCGCGTCACAAAACCGCAGATCGGGTCTGGTGGGGCCGGCTTGCAGCAACGGGCCAGCTGGGTCATCAGGGAGTCGACACCCACCACCAGCACACCACCACCAGCCTTTTTTTGGGCAGGCGTCGCCGGCTTGATGAGCGGCGCATCCGGATGCTGGTTCGGGGTGTCGCCGCCCCGGTACAGCATCTCTATCTGACGCAGCGAAAACTCGTCCTTGCCAACGGCCTCGAAAAGGGCATCGGCAGCGTCAAACCCGAGCTCGCGTGCCAGTTCCTCATGGTTCACCGAGGTCTTGCCTTCGCGCTGCAAAACCTTCTCGACCGCCTCCCGGCCACGCGCCACGGTTGCATGGATAGCCCGCGCATTGAACCAGGCGCGCACCTTGGAGCGGGCACGTTGCCCGGCGAGATAACCGAGCTCGGGGTTGAGCCAGTCGCGCGACGGCCCCCCTTCCTTGGCGACAACGATCTCGACCGTCTGGCCATTTTTGAGCGGCGTATTGAGCGGCACCATGGCGCCGTCGATACGGGCACCGCGGCAACGATGGCCCATATCCGAATGCACGCTATAGGCAAAATCGACCGGTGTTGCACCTTCGGCGAGTTCGACGATCGCGGCCTGTGGCGTCAACACATAGATGCGATCCTCGAACAGCCCGCGCGGCTGTTCTCCCGAGAGTTCGCGCTCCCAGTCCAGCAATTGGCGCAACACCGCGATCTTCGCTTCGTAGTGGCCGCTGGCCGCAACGCCTGCATAACCCTTGACGCCCGCCTCCTTGTAGAGCCAGTGCGCCGCCACGCCATGTTCGGCATGGTCATGCATCTCCTGGGTGCGGATCTGGATCTCGATCGGCTGACCCTGTGCGTCACGTACCACGGTATGCAACGAGCGATATCCGTTGGCCTTGGGTTTGGCGATGTAATCGTCGAACTCTTCAGGCACCGGCGTAAAGCGGCCATGCACCGCGCCGAGCACCGCATAACAATCCGCCACTGTGCCCACGATCACCCGCAACGCGCATATGTCGTAGACATGGTCGAAATCGAGCGATTTGCCGCGCATCTTTTTGACAATGCTGTAGATATGCTTGGGCCGGCCCTGTACTGTGGCCTGAACGCCCTCTTGCAGCAGGTCGCGCTCGAGCCGCGCGCGCAGTTGTTCTATCGCCCGTTCACGCTGGGCCCGGGTCTGGTCCAGGTGCCGTGCCACATCGCGGTAGGTTTCCGGCTCCAGGAAGCGAAGCGACAAGTCCTCGATTTCCCATTTGAGTTCCCATATGCCAAGCCGGTTGGCCAACGGCGCAAATACCAACAGTGCCTCGGTCGGCATCGCCAAGGGCGGCAGCTTCTTGGAGGCGGCGTAATAACGCAGGGACTGAAGCCGCGAAGCCAGGCGCAACATCACCACCCGCAGATCGCGCGAAAACGCCAGCAGCATCTTGCGCACGTTCTCGACCTGGGCCGCGGCCGTCTGCGCCATGTTGGCCGTCACCACCACCGCATCGCCCGGTCGCTGCGACTGCGCCAGCCGTTGCACCCGCAACAGCTTGTTGGTCTCCACCGCCAGATCCGCCAGATTCTTGCCGAACCGCTTGTTGATGGCCTCTTGCGGACGTGTCAGTTGCTCGCAGGCATAGACCAGGTAGCTGGCTGCCTGCATCAACTCGGAGCCGCCGATCGACTGCAAGATACCTGCGACCGCGTGCGCATGGTCGGCCATGTTCTCGCCACTGTCGAGTGCTTCCCCATTGATCAGCGGTTCTGCGAAGGCCCGCGCCCGCGCTTTGATGTCGTCATGCTCCTGGTTCAGACCATCGGGCGATCGCATCGCAGCGGCATCCGCGACACGCCGTCCGGTGTCGTCGGATTTCCCGTCGTCCTTTGCCATTCGCGCTCCAGGACCCGTCAACGCAGCAGGAAACCCGCCACGCAATCGACCTGATCCGGCGCAATCAGGGTTGGCGCATGCCCCACACCGGAGAACTCGACAAACCTCCCCCGCGGCCCCCGGGTGGTCATCGCATATGCGGTCTCGGGGGCCAGCAGGTCGGACTCTGCGCCACGTAGCAGCAACGTGTCCGCCGTGATGCCGTCATACAACGCCCAGAGCGCCGCTTCCCCCTGGGCCGCCGATTCTGCGGTGACGGTTCGAAACGGCACTGCAATCGCCGGGTCATAGTGCAGCGTCAGCGCCTCGCTGCCGTCGCCGACCGGCTTGACCATGTGACGCGACAACGCCAGCCATTGCGCGGGCGTGTGCGGGCCAAACGCGGTCGATATGGCCCACATGGCATCGGCTGCCTGTTGCAGGTCTGCAAACCGGCCGTTCTGGCCCAGGTAGGTGCCGATGCGCGCCAGTGCCTCCCAACGTATGCTGGGACCGACATCATTGAGTACCAGGCGCCGCACCTTGACCGGCAACGGCAGATCCGGCTGGCCACACAGCACCATGCCGATCAGCCCGCCCATACTGGTACCAACCCAGTCCAGCTGGCGCGGCTTCAGATGCGCCAGCAGGGCCAGCATATCGGCTGCATAGCTGGGAATCTGATACCCCATGGGCTCCTTGAGCCAGTCGCTGCGGCCGCGACCGACTACGTCCGGGCATACCACGCGAATAGGCGTTGCGCTACGCGCACACAGGCTGGCGGCCAGCACATCGAAGTCCCGGCCTTGCCGTGACAGGCCATGGGCGCAGACAACCACATCGCCGGCCTGCGCGTCACCCCATTGCCAATAGGCCATGCGGTGACCTCCCTGGTTGTCGGGGCAATTCACGGACAGCAATTCGGGTTCGGTCATGGTGGTCACAGGGGTGAAAAAACAGGCAGAAAACGAAGACAGGATAATAGTCTGAGGCACATCGTAATTGAATTGGAGGATTCTCATGCTCAAAGGTAAAACGGCTCTGGTTACCGGATCGACCAGTGGCATCGGACTTGGTATCGCACAGGCGCTGGCGCAACAGGGAGCCAATATCGTTCTGAACGGTTTCGGCGATATCGAGGGGCCCAAGGCCGCTATCAGCCGGCACGGCGTAAAGGTGGCGTACCACGGCGCCGACATGAGCAAGCCGGCTGAAATCGAAGACATGATGCGGGTGGCCGGCGAGCAGTTCGGCCGCGTCGACATTCTGGTGAACAATGCCGGCATCCAGCATGTGGCGCGCATCGAGAATTTCCCCTCCGAGCGCTGGGACGCGATCATCGCCATCAACCTGTCGAGCGCATTTCATGCCACGCGCCTGGCGCTGCCGGCGATGCAGTCGGCAGGATGGGGCCGCATCATCAACGTGGCATCGGTGCACGGACTGGTGGCGTCGGCAGAAAAGTCGGCATATGTCGCAGCCAAACACGGCATCGTCGGGTTGACCAAGGTCACCGCACTCGAAAACGCCACCAGCGGCGTAACCTGCAATGCCATCTGCCCGGGTTGGGTACTGACCCCGCTGGTGCAAAAACAGGTGGACGCCAAGGCGGCCAGTCAAGGTGTGTCGAACGACGAGGCGACCAAGCTGTTGTTGGGCGAAAAAGAGCCGTCGATGCAGTTCACCACGCCAGAGGAACTGGGGCAACTGGCGGTATTTTTCTGCTCGGCTGCGGGGAACAATATACGGGGTGTCGCCTGGAACATGGACGGGGGCTGGGCAGCCCAATAAGGCTGCGCCGCGACCATCGACGGGCCCTGCAGGGCCCTCAGTTTCGCGTGTTTTGCTGCGCGCGAAGCGACTGGGCCGCCGCACGCCGTTGCTGGCAAACCGGATGGCTGCGTAAGCCGGCGACGCGTGTTTCCGTACCAGGCCGCGGTCCGCTGCGGCTGTTCCAGCATTCGAATATCGGCAGCGTCTACGATCACGACGGGAACAGGGTTTATCGAATCCGGGCACCATCACAGCATGACACCAGACACAAGTGCAAAAACGCGACCCCACGTTCCTGATTAACACTGACACATCGCCAGTGAACGCGGATGCAACTGAGAATCGCGTGGGTACGGGTCATGACCTGATGACCCGACTGCCCAATGACTACCGCGCCATCGTATTTGGCGCCAGCGGTACTCTGGGACAGGCCTGGACGCACTTGCTGACTTTGGATCCGCGCTGCTGCGGGGTAATCGGTCTGTCGCGCGCCAGCGACCCGGCCATCGTTCTGGAAGACGAGGATAGCCTGCGCCGTGCAGCACAGGCGCTGAAGGACAAAGGACCGTTCCATCTGATACTGGACGCCACGGGAGCGTTGATCATCGACGACCGCGGCCCCGAGAAACGACTGGAAGAACTCGATCCGCAAGCCCTGTTACGCGCGATGCAGGTGAATGCGGTCGGACCGGCATTGTTGATGAAGCACTTCGTGCCGTTGCTGGCCAGCGCAGAGCGCAGCATCTGGGCCAAGCTGTCGGCGCGCGTGGGCAGCATCGAGGACAATCGCAAGGGCGGCTGGTACGGTTACCGGGCATCCAAGGCCGCACTCAACATGCTGCTGCAGACTGCCGCCATCGAAGTCGCCCGCCGACGTCCGCTGGCGGTGGTGGCTGCGCTGCAGCCCGGCACAGTGCGCTCCCCGCTGAGCCAGCCCTTTGTCGGCGCCGACGCTATGGACCCCGTCAGTTCGGCGCGCCAGATGTTGATGGCCCTTGATCGGCTCGACGCTTGCGGTCATGCGCAGTTTCTCGATTACCGTGGCAATGGCATCCCTTGGTGAATAGCCCGATGACCGCCGATCGACACGACACCCCCTCCTCGCTCCAACAATGAACAACACCCTCCTGAACGCCGATTTTTCACTGCGCTGCGTTGTCGACAGCACCCAATTGCCATGGCAAGCCTCGCCGTCACCGCTGGTGGAGCGGCGCATGATCGAACGCGACGGTGGCGAAGTGGCGCGTGCGACATCCGTCGTGCGGTATGCGCCTGGCGCGCAGTTCGAGGTACACCTGCATGACTTGGGGGAGGAAATCATGGTGCTTGACGGCACGCTCAGCGATGCGCAAGGCGACTACGGCGCGGGCACCTATATCCGGAACCCACCGGGCTCAAGCCACGCGCCCTTCTCACGCGAGGGATGTACCTTGTACGTGAAACTGCGCCATCTCGACCCGGCCGATACGCAACAACTTGCGATCGACACCACCCAGGCAGCTTGGTCGCCGGGGCTGGTCGCGGGCTTGAAGGTCCTCCCGCTGGCCGAGTTTGGTGGCGAACACACGGCCCTGGTACGGTGGGCACCGCAAACCTTCTTTCAACCGCATCGCCACTTCGGCGGCGAAGAGATCTTTGTTCTGGACGGTGTCTTTTCAGACGAATTTGGCGACTATCCAACCGGCTGCTGGATCCGCAGTCCGCATTTGAGCCAGCACCAGCCGTTCAGCCGCGAAGGTTGTGTGATTCTGGTGAAGACCGGGCATTTCCCGAACCATTGAGAGCGCGAGAGGCAATCGTCTTAAAGTTAGTGCGGGGACGTACATCCCATCGCTTACGAGATTGGCGAGGCCGTGCGGGGCGGGAGGTTAAGCGCAGGTGTGGTGCCGGCCAGCATGGCGTAGCGCCGTCCTCCGTGACGACGGCCAGGTTCGGCCCCGCGCGCACGTGACCGAGCAAACCGTGGGCGTACAGAGTGCCGCCTGAGTCGCGAGGCGAGGCGAGGCGCCATACTGCAAGGGCTGCCGATTTGCCTGACGATTCAGATAGCGCGGCTGCTTTTCAGGTTGTGCGTGTGCACATGCTCGCCAGCCTGGATGTCCTGTGTTGCGTGCCCGATAGCCTCCCCATACTTGCGCACGACAGATCCTTTCACGATATTGTGCAGCGCAAATTTATGGCACAACGCGACAGCATCTCGCAGCCAAATGCCACCATGATGACCAGCCACACCCCGGATCGCGACCACCTCTCCGGCCGGCAGCGCGCGCAGGGTGGTGGCCACGTCGTCGAGCGGATCCATGACCAGCGCCAACGCGGCGCCCGGCATGGTTCGCGCCGTGGGCGGTGGCACAGCCTGGGTCATAGGGCTTCTCCGATCCGGCTCACCACTTCGTCACCTTCGCCCAGAACCTCGCCCCACGTGAGCGTGCCACTGGCGATGTCGACGATCCGCTCCAGCAACTCCCGCGAGGTGGCATCGATCGAGTGTTCACCCCGGAATACGGCGCTGGCGTCGAAGTCGAGCTGCTCGCCCAGGCGCTGTGTCGCCACCGGGTTCGCAGACAACTTGACCGTGGGTGCCAGCGTGCTGACGTAGCTGTTGCCCACGCCAGTGGAGAACAGCAGCATCTGCGCGCCCGCGGCGACGAAGCCTGAAAGCGATTCAGGCGCGTAGGCCGGCGCATCCATGGCGTACAGACCGGGCGCTGCCGGTTGCTCGCCATACTGCAGCAATCCGTTAATCGGCCCACCGCCGCTCTTGGTGATCGCGCCTAGTGACTTTTCCTCGATCGTCGACAACCCGGCTGCGATATTGGTCGGTCCCGGGTTGTTGCCCAGCAGGTCGACCCCTTGTCGGGCCGCCAGTTGCTCACGGCGCAGCACCGCCTGTACCAGCGCATGGCCGATTTCAGGCGTTGCCGCGCGCCGTGCCAGCAGATGTTCGGCGCCCAGCCACTCGAGTGTCTCGCCAAACACAGCGCTGGCGCCGTAGCTGCGCAGCATGTCGGTGAGCTTGCCGATCAGGGGGTTGGCCGCCATGCCGGAACTCGGATCCGAGCGGCCGCATTCGAGGCCCACGAACAGCTGTGCCAGCGGCACCGGCAATCGCCTTTGCCGCGACAGATCACGGTGCAGTCTGGCACCAGCACGGATCGCACGGTCGCTCATGGTCAGGATGTCATGGTCGCAGTCGTCGAGACAGACGGATTCCACCGGCTTGCCATTCGCGCCGATGGCCTGCGACAAGCTGGCAATCTTGGGCAGGTCGCTGCCGATCAGCAACACGGCCCCCACGTTGGCATTGCGTCCCAGGCCAGCGAGCGCGCGCATGTGCAGTGCCTGGTCGGCTCCGATCAGCCCTCCGCCATACGGCATGCAGACCAGTCGCGATCCGGGCAGGGCTTGTGCAACCCGTCGCGCCGCAGGCCCGGTGAGTCCGGCGATCGACATCACAAGGAGGTGGTTGCGCACGCCTGCTGGGCCGCGCGCGCGCGCGAAACCGAGAAATGTCGGTTCCGTCATGGTTGCGATGCCTGGGCCAGTCTGCCTGCCGTTGATGTCGTCAGTCCACCTTGGCGCCGGAGTCCTTGATGACTTTGCCCCACTTGAAAGTTTCGTCGTCGAGCCAACTGGCGAACTGTGCCGGTGTATTGGCGATCGGCTCGGCGCCCAGCTGGGTCCAGCGGGCACGCACCTCCGGTAGCTGGATGATACGGGCGATTTCGGTGTTGAGCCGGGCGATGATCTCGCGCGGTGTGTTGTGTGGTGCAAAGATGCCTTGCGCGGCGATCGATTCGAAGCCTGGCAGGCCCGACTCGGCCATTGTCGGTACCGATGGCAATGCCGCCATGCGCTTGGACGTAGTGACTGCGATGGCCTTGAGCTTGCCGTTCTGCAGCAGCGGCATCGCCGGAGGCGAGCCGATGAACATCGCATTGACCTGCCCGCTCATGACGTCGGTCAGTGCCGCGCCACCACCTTTGTAAGGCACGTGATTGAGCTTGATGCCGGCCAGGCTGTTGACCATCTCGGCCGTCAGGTGGGTGCTGGTGCCATTGCCCGACGATGCGACGCTGACACTGCCGCTCTGGCTTTTATCCCTCTGAACGATGTCGCCAAACGAGGTCAGCGGCGAGTTCGGCGCGGTGATCAGAACGTGCGCAAAGGTGGCCAGGTTGATCACTGGTGCCAGATCCTCACGGGCGTAAGGCAGTTTGGCATATAGCGCGGGCGCGATGGTCCGCACCGCCACATCGGCCAGCAGCAGGGTGTAGCCGTCCGGCGTCGCCTTGGCGACGATGTCGGCGCCGATGCTGCCGCCGGCGCCAGGCTTGTTGTCGACCATGAATTGCTGGCCCAGACTCTCAGACAGCTTTTGTGACAGCACCCGCGCCAGGATGTCGGAGGCGCCTCCAGGTGCGTATGGAACGACCAGGCGCACATTCTTGTCCGGATACCCGGCGGCTTGCGCGCCGGCGCTCGCAAACAGTGCGGTGCCGGTGGCAACGGTGGCTATCAACAGCTTCTTGAACATCGGTGCTTCCATCTGATTCTTGCTCTGAGTGCCGAGTCTAGGCAGTCGCTCGGTATGATGGAAGAGGAATGTTGCGATATCAGCTATTCGAAAACAAATGATCTGGAGAGAGCATGGAGTTACGCGCGCTCAAGCTGTTTCTGGACATCGCTGCGACGGGCAGTTTCTCGCGAACCGCGATGCTGGACATGACCACACAGTCGACGGTGAGCAAGTCCATCACCCAACTGGAAACCGAGCTAGCCCATCTTTGTCATCAGGCACTACAAATCCCAATGGAATCAACAGCGTAGGGGATATTTTTGGCGTGTATGGCACTACATTCGTGTAATGCCGCACGGGGTCTCAAAGCATCGCTGCTGCGTTG